>Ga0233426_10000092_pt1 | contig 100488 bp, 99 predicted proteins | sample SI_118_April2016_6_FD_179875 | JGI IMG/M metagenome (GOLD analysis project Ga0233426, IMG submission 179875) | Seawater microbial communities from Saanich Inlet, British Columbia, Canada - SI_118_April2016_10_MG | ecosystem: Environmental > Aquatic > Marine > Inlet | place: Canada: British...
ATTTCGGCTGTCTCACTGTTTGGGGTGCGCAAGGTTTTGACGTAGGTATTCTTGCGTGATTGCAATGACTTCACTGCGGATAGGAGCGTTTTCTTGCAGGGCGTGGCGGATATAAAACCCGTCGATCATCGCGGCTAATCCTTGGGCCATGTGTTCGGCGCGGCGACGTGAAAGAAGCTGGATCAAGTTCGACATAAGGTTGGAATGTAGCCGCCGGCCATACACTTCGAGCAGGCGTTTGGCGTCGGGCGTAGTGCGCGCATAAACATAGAAATTGAGCCAGGCAGAGATCGCTTCGTCGGTAAAATTCAGCGGATGAAAACTGGCGGCGATGATGGTTTCAAGGCGATCTTTTGGCTGGCTCACCTTGGCCAGTTCACCGCGCACATGATCGCCGTAGGATCGCAAAATATGGCGCATGGCAGCCAGAAAAATTTGTTCTTTGCTGCCAAAATAATGATGCGCAAGACCCGATGACATGCCCGCCCGTTTGGCGATTTGGGTGACGGTCACATCTAAGGATCCCGCCTCGCCAATTTCAGCGATCGTGGCATCAATAAGCGCCTTGCGGCGGATCGGTTCCATTCCAACTTTGGGCATTTGGCAGTCTCAGGTTTGTGGAATTCACCCTGTTGGATTTTTATTGACTGGTCAATCAATAAAAACTGATAAATCGCCACCTGCCGCAGTTTTTTCGAATGCAAACAGGTGGCAGGCAAAGAAGTGCGCAACAAAATCGCGGTAATCTTATCTAAAAAGTAATGATTTGGGCAGTAGCCTTATTGATGCCACATTTCTGGCAGAATTTTAGAAAAAACGCCAAAAGCGGCGGATAAAAAATGGGTTGGCAGTATGAGCTTGATGATTGGAATGACCCTCGGGGCCCTTGTGGCGTGGGTAATTATTGCGTTTTTCGAAACATCTTGGGAAGATATCTTTCCAGATCAGTGATGGCGTCGCCGTTCTAAAAAACTACTAAATTTGATCAGGCAGGGTGTACCCGCGGGCGTAAACGCCGCGAATGGCATCGGTGGCTTGTTGCAGGCTGATGTCGTTGCCAAAGCGATCGGCCTCAACCGCTGGCAGATCAAAATGGGGCCGCCCGTTCACGATCCAATGGGCCAGATATTCTGCTCCGCCGCCCCCCGTACCAATCCCGACGTTGAACCCTGACGCCATCCACAGCCCTGCGTGATCGGGCATCGGGCCAAGCATGGGCAACCCGTCAGGCGTAAAGCAAAACGGCCCGTTGTTAATGGTTTTAATCCCAGCATCCGCAAAGGCAGGAACGCGCTCCATCACCCGTTCGAGATGCGGTAACAGGCGATCTGTTTCAGGGGGAATAAATCTTCGGCGAATTCTTTTGGAATACCATCAAGCGCCCAGAATTTTGGCTCAGTTTCGTAAATTCCAACCAACAGCCCCTGCCCTTCTTGGCGGATATTGCAAGACGCGTAACTGTCGCGCAGGGCCGGAATTTCGCCTTTGCGCCCCGCCAGTTCAGGGATGGGTTCAGTGATCAGTTCATGATGCTGCGTGGCATAAAGCGGGACATTTAAGCCAAGGGGGGCCAGCAATTCGCGGCTCCAAAACGAGGCGGCCATAACCACGTTTTGTGCAGTTATTTCGCCCTTTTCGGTGGCAATTACCCAAATATTATCCCGTTTGTACAACTCGGTGACAGGGCGGTGTCGTTCAATTGATGCGCCCAATTTACGCGCAGCTTGGGCGCAGGCTTGTGTTGCGCCAGTTGGATCAACGTGGCCATCTGTGGGTGTGTGTGCTGCGCCGTAGATCGCAGACACATCCACCAGCGGATGCAATTCTGCGACCTGTTCCGGGGTGCGGATGTGGTATGGAATGCCAAGGTCTTGGTAGCGCGGACTGAAGGCATGAAATTGTTCCAATTCGCGCGGTGTTGCGGCCACGCGCAGGCTACCTGTTTGATGGAACCCGATGGATTGGCCGCTTTCGGCTTCGGCCTGTTGATAGGTGCGGATGGAACCCGCAAACAGCCGCGTCATGGCAGGGTATGGACCGAAATAGGTGGTGTTGCCCGCCGCGTGCCAAGTTGACCCAGATGTCAGTTCGCGCCGTTCAATCAGAACAGTGTCTGTGTGGCCAAGTTTCGCGAGCCAATACAGAACGGATGCACCTACGATACCACCACCGATGATTGCTGTTTGAACATCTGTTTGCATTTGATCTGATCCCGTTTGGCAGCAGCCTGAACGGTGCGCTGGTTTCTGTCAATAAAATGCAAAACGCCCGCAGCTTTCGCGACGGGCGTTTTGGTTTTATGCGGGACTGTTTATTTTACAGTCGCCAAAAGTTGGTTCACGCTGTCTTTGGCATCGCCGTACAACATGCGGGTGTTTTCCTTAAAGAACAGCGGGTTTTCGATACCCGAATACCCCGTTCCCTGCCCCCGTTTGGACACGATAACTGTTTCCGCTTTCCACACTTCCAGAACAGGCATCCCAGAGATGGGGCTGTTCGGGTCGTCTTGGGCGGCCGGATTCACGATGTCGTTAGAACCGATGACGATAACGATGTCCGTATTCGGGAGGTCGTCGTTAATCTCATCCATTTCCAGCACGATGTCGTAGGGCACTTTTGCCTCGGCAAGCAGCACGTTCATGTGGCCCGGCAAACGCCCCGCGACAGGGTGAATGGCAAAGCGCACGTTACACCCACGCGCACGAAGGCGCTGGGTCAGCTCGGACACGGCTTGCTGTGCTTGCGCAACAGCCATGCCGTACCCCGGAACGATGACAACGGATTTGGCTTCGTTCAGCTGCGCGGCAACGGTGCCTGCATCTGTCGCGACCATTTCGCCTTCGATTTCTTGTGCGGGGCCTGACGCGCCGCCAAAACCACCCAAGATCACCGACACAAAGTTCCGGTTCATCGCCTTACACATGATGTAAGACAGGATCGCACCAGAAGAGCCAACCAGCGCACCCGTAACGATCAACAGGTCATTGCCAAGTGTAAAGCCGATGGCTGCTGCTGCCCACCCAGAATAGCTGTTGAGCATGGACACAACGACGGGCATGTCCGCGCCGCCAATGCCCAAGATCAAATGCCAGCCTATAAAGCCTGCAACGATGGTCATCAGAACCATCGTCCAGATGCCAGAACCAGCGATGTACATGAAGCCAAGGATCAAACAGATCGCGAGAGCGCCTGCATTGAGGAAATGCCCACCGGGGAGTTTCTTTGCACCGCCATCGACGCGACCCGCCAATTTGCCAAAGGCAATAATCGATCCTGTGAAGGTGATTGCACCGATAAACACGCCCAAGAAGACTTCGACCTTAAGGATCGAAACCTCAACTGCGTCTTTGGTAAACAGCTTTTTACCAAAACCAGTAAGGTCTTCGATTTGTTGCACCATCGCGTTGCCGGCCGCAGGCAGAACGCCCCCGTTGGCGATTAGCATGTCACCGTATGCAGTGCGCAGCTCGGTGACCGAGGTTAACATCAAATCCGCGTTCAGGCCGATAAACACCGCTGCCAAACCCACAAAGGAGTGGAGCGCGGCAACAAGTTGCGGCATTTCCGTCATCTGGACTTTGCCAGAAACATAATAGCCCGCAAACGAGCCTGCCGCGACCGCGATCAGGATCAGAAAGACGTTATAGACACCCGGCCCAAAGACCGTAGCAACCACGGCCAAAGCCATGCCTGCAATGCCATACCAGACGGCGCGTTTCGCGCTTTCTTGGTTGTTCAGCCCGCCCAAAGACAGAATAAACAACACGGAGGCTGCGATGTAGGCAGCAGTTACGATACCAATGCTCATATCAAATCCTCCTTAAGACCGTTGGAACATTGCGAGCATACGGCGTGTGACCATAAAACCCCCAACGATGTTAATTGTCGCGATAAAGACCGCAATCAGCGACAGGAACACAACGAGCCAATTGCCCGATCCGATCTGTAGCAACGCACCAAGGATCACGATCCCTGAAATGGCGTTTGTGACGGCCATCAACGGGGTGTGCAGCGAATGGCTGACGCCCCAAATGACCTGAAAGCCGATGAAACAGGCTAGAACAAACACGATAAAGTGCTGCATGAAACTGGCAGGCGCGTAGGCCCCCACGATCAACATCAACAGGCCACCTGCCGCCAGCAAACCGACTTGGGATTGCGTGGTTTTTTGGAAAGCAGCGATCTCAGCGGCCTTCTTTTCCTCGGCAGTAGGCTCTGGCACTTTTTCAACAGTCTTAGCCGCAATCGCCGCAATTTTTGGCGGTGGTGGCGGGAAAGTGATCGCGCCCTCAAACGTGGCCGTGGCCCCGCGAATGACATCGTCTTCCATGTTGTGGTTCACGACACCGTCTTTTTCTGGCGTCAAATCCGTCATCATATGGCGAATATTTGTGGAATACAGCGTCGAAGATTGCGCCGCCATGCGCGATGGGAAATCGGTATAGCCGATCACCGTCACGTGGTTATCGGACACGATTTTTTCGTCCATCACTGTCAGTTCGCAGTTACCACCGCGTTCTGCAGCAAGGTCAACAACCACAGAGCCCGCTTTTTGCAAGGCGACCATTTCTTTGGTCCAAAGCACGGGTGCGTCGCGACCCGGAATAAGGGCCGTGGTGATGACGATGTCCATTTCAGGGGCAAGTTCAGTGAATTTCGCCAACTGTGCGTCGCGGAATTCTGGGCTGGACGGAGAGGCATAGCCGCCCGTTTCTGCACCGTCTGTTTGCTTTTCATCAAATTCAAGGAACACAAATTCTGCGCCCATCGATTCAATCTGCTCGGCCACTTCCGGGCGAACGTCAAAGGCGTAAACCTGTGCGCCAAGGGATGTGGCCGCACCGATTGCCGCGAGACCCGCAACACCCGCGCCAACAACCAACACTTTGGCAGGAGGTACTTTGCCAGCGGCAGTCACCTGCCCTGTAAAGAAACGACCAAAGTTGTTGCTTGCTTCGATCACCGAACGATAGCCTGCGATGTTGGCCATGGATGACAACGCATCCATTTTCTGAGCGCGCGAAATACGAGGAACCATGTCCATCGCAATCACATGCGCGCCCTTTTTGTTGGCCGCCGCCATCAGTTTGTCGTTTTGACCGGGGTAGAAGAACGAAATCAGCGTTTGGCCTTTTTGCAGGCGTTTGATTTCGACGTCTTCTGGGGGGCGTACTTTGGCGACAACATCTGCCGTTTTGTACAGGGCCGCTGCCGTTTTCACGACCTCTACACCCACGGCTTTGTAATCTGCATCCGAGAAGCGAGCAGCAGCGCCCGCACCTGTTTCGATGACACATTCATAGCCAAGTTTTTGTAATTGTACGGCTGAGTCCGGGGTCATTGCGACCCGTTGTTCGCCTTCAAAGAGCTCTTTGGGAGTCCCGATGCGCATGACAAACCTCCTTTGTTCAAGCGTTGTGCGCGAAGGCCACCCCGATTGGGTGGAATCGCAACAGATTTATACATCTAGGCGGCCTAACTAGCAGGATTCGGGGCCATGTACATGCGGCAATCCATCCATATTGGGTTCAATGGTCTATGTTACGCTGGGAAAGTTTCCCTTTCCGGAGCAGCGAGGCGTTGCAATGATGACTGGTCATTGCGCATGGAACGCTTACAAAGCGGGGAAACAAAAAGGAGTCGGGAATGGAAATCTCTTGGATTTATGGGCTGATTGGCGGCCTGATGATTGGCTGCGCGGCGGCGGTCTATCTGTTGGTGAACGGGCGCATTATGGGCGCATCTGGAATTGCGGGCTCGATTGTTGACGGGTCGGCTGGCTCTGCTTGGGGCGAACGCGCCGCATTTTTGGCAGGCGTGATCGGGGTGCCTGCTGTGGCGTCTGTGTTCATGGATATGCCGGCCACCAACGTCACGTCGAATGTGCCCCTGTTGATTGTTGCAGGTGTTCTGGTCGGGTTTGGCACGCGATTGGGATCGGGGTGCACGTCGGGCCACGGGGTTTGCGGCATGTCGCGCCTATCTGTGCGCAGCATCATCGCGACCGTCATCTATATCGGCGCGGGTGTTCTGGTGATTATCGCCGCACGCGGCATGGGAGTATTGTGATGCGTATTCTTGTTCCTTTACTGTGTGGCGGTCTGTTTGGCGGCGGCTTAGTTGTTTCGGGCATGACCGACACGTTGCGCGTTCAAGGGTTTCTTGATCTGTTTGGCGGATGGGATCCGACGTTGATGTTTGTCATGGGCGGCGCGATTATCCCGATGTTTTTCGCCTGGCGTATCGCTGCCAATCGAGAAGCCGCCGTTTTAGGTGGGCCATTGCCAACACCCCCATCCACCCAGATTGATACCCGTCTGGCCGTAGGTGGCATTATGTTTGGCATGGGTTGGGGATTATCTGGGTTCTGCCCTGGTCCTGCATTTGCTTCGCTTTCATTCGGGGGGTCTGGCGGATTGATCTTTATGGCCGCGATGCTGGCGGCGATGTTTGCCGCACGCCCCATTACAGGAATGATCTTTCGAGGTGCATGACGCCCCTTGCCACAAAGGCCCCGTCTGCGCCATATTGAACGCAGTTCAAACCATCGCAAACGGGGCCCGTCATGGCCGGTAAAAGAGAAGAAAAACGTGCAGCTCTTCGGGAGAGGTTGCTGGAATCTGCCCTGAACCGCATTCAGGAAAACGGTATCGCATCCCTGCGGGCCCGAGATCTGGCAAACGATGCTGGTTGTGCGCTCGGCGCAATTTACAACATTTTCGCGGATTTGGACGAACTGGTATTTTACGCCAAAGCCGAAGTGTTCCGTACAATGGATGCGCAATTGGACGAGGTGATGGCCGATGCCCACACCCTGCCCCCAAAAGATCAGATGCTAAAACTCAGCCATGCCTATCACCACTTTGCCACCACGAACCATCACACGTGGACAGCGTTGTTTGCGTCTGATCTGGCCGAACCCGAAGAAATTCCGGATTGGTACCGCAACGCGCTGCACCGTTTGATGGGGCATATTTCAAAACCTTTGGCGCAGTTGCAACCCGAATTGGATGCGATCGGTCTGAACCTGCGCACACGCACTATATTCTCTGCGATACACGGTGTGATTCTGCTTTCTGTGCAAAAACGCCCCTCTGGGGTTGCCGATCCCGAGGTATCTGACGCAATTGAAATTGTGATTTCTGCATTTTCTTCTGTTTGAAAACAATCTGTTAGATGAATTTGTGAACATTGTTCAAGTTTTTACTTGATCGAGTAACCGCAGTTTTGTATCTAATTTGTGAACATCGTTCATAAATGGAGAAAAAAATGTTCCAGACGTTAAAAACACTGTTTAACGGGATTTCCGTTCAAGAAGAAAAGCGGGTGCGCTATTTGTATGCGCTCGACCTGATTGATCAGAAAATCGCAGAAACTGAATCGGGTTTGAATGGCGCAAAGGCATCCCTTGCCGCCCTGATCCAACGCCACCGCGCAGAGGAAAAGCAAACAAAAGCATTGGAAAACCGCATTGGCGATCTGATGAAACGCGCGAAAGAGGCGCTCGATAAAAAGCTGACGGATCTGGCAACCGAAACCGCTGGCGCTGTGGCCGAAATGGAAAACGAGCTGGTCCGTCGCAAGGACACCGTGACGCGGCTCGACAGTAAGATCACGTCGCTCCGGTTGCGCGTTGAAAAGGCACAGCGCCGTTTGGTCGATCTGCGCCAAGGCGCCATTTCCGCCAAAGCAATCCGCGCAGAGCAAAACGCGACGCGGCGTGTGGCAGGCTCTCTGCCCAATGCTCCGGCAAAAGAAGCACAGGAATTGATCGACGGCATCATCGGATCAGACGAGAAAGAGAACCTCGCTGATATTTACGAGGAGCTGGACAACGATCTGAACAAACGCAATCTGGAGGAACGCCTTGGCGCATTGGGCTGCGGAGATGCCACCAAAACAACGGCCGCTGACGTGCTGGCCAAACTGAAATCGCAACGTAACCCCCTGTAACTGAGTACAAAAAGGAATATAAAATGCACAATCAACAAATCTCTTCGACACAGCTTTATGTCTATCTGAACCTCGCGGCCGTGGTCATCGCCTATGCCATGATGTGTGGCTCCCTGTGGTACGCGCCCGTCGATTTCTCGACCAAAGGCTACTGGGGCATGGGCATTCTGATGCTGTCGATCTCGCTTATCAACGTGGTGAAATACCGTTTTGACGACATGAACCGCCAAGACAAAATCAACCGCATTGAGGAAGCGCGCAACGACAAGTTACTGTCAGATTATGTGGGCAATGACTAACATGCGAATGAAAATTCGCATCCCGAAACCGCCAAAAAGGCGCACGCTGTTCTGGCGCAAACTCAGAACGCTTTCCCTAGACTAAACAACAAAGGCCGCAGGTTATCTCTGCGGCCTTTTTCAATGTTCTTCAAATACCTAAAATTACAGCTGCGCCATAACCTCATCTGAAATATCAAAATTGGCAGTGACGGTTTGCACGTCGTCGTCATCTTCCAACGCATTGATCAAACGCATGAGTTTTTCTGCGCCGTCCAAGTCCAACTCTGTGGTTGTCGTCGGTTTCCAAATCAACTTTGTTGTTTCAGATTCACCCAGCGCTGCCTCAAGCGCATTTGACACGTCACTCAGATCGGTAAATTCACAGTAAATCTCGTGGCCATCATCTGTGCTTTCCACGTCTTCTGCGCCCGCTTCAATTGCGGCTTCAAAGATCGTGTCCGCATCACCAACGGCGGCGGGATAAGCCACAAGGCCTTTGCGTTCAAACATGAAGGACACCGCACCAGTTTCGGCCAAATTGCCGCCAGATTTGGTAAACGTGGAACGCACGGTTGATGCCGTGCGGTTCTTGTTGTCGGTCATTGCCTCAACAATCACAGCAACACCGGCTGGGCCGTAGCCTTCGTAGCGGATTTCTTCGTAATTTTCGCCATCTTGTGCAGAGGCTTTGTTGATCGCGCGATCAATCACGTCTTTTGGAACGGATTTTGTTTTGGCTTCTTTGACAGCCATGCGCAAACGTGGGTTTTTATCTGGGTCTGGATCGCCCATTTTCGCCGCAACGGTGATTTCTTTTGCAAGCTTTGAAAACATCTTGGAACGGACCGCGTCTTGGCGGCCTTTACGATGCTGAATGTTTGCCCATTTGGAATGGCCTGCCATTGGTGCCTCCGGCGTAAAATTTCGTCTCGCGCTGTCTATAAATGTAAGGCGGCCTCGGGGCAAGCATCGCGCGCCTACAACTTTAGATCACGGCTAAGAATGTGAAGTTTAACAACAATTGATTGGCGATTGGAGTGCGTTAACGCCTATGATATCGAACGCGAAACCTTTCTAAATCAATGCAGAACGCCATGATCCCTTTTGAACTCCTCACCGCTTTGATGGGCTTTGCCCTGGTCTCCTCGATCACGCCGGGGCCCAACAACTTGATGCTGATGGCGTCGGGTGCGAATTTCGGATTTATGCGCTCAATCCCGCATATGTTGGGGATTGGCGTTGGCTTTACGGTGATGATCGTGCTGGTTGGCCTCGGCCTAATCGGGTTGTTTGATGCCTTTCCCGTATCCTACATCATTCTAAAAGTGTGCTCTGTTGCATATTTGTTGTGGCTCGCATGGAAAATCGCAAATGCCGCCCCACCCCAAAAAGGCGAGGCCAGCGGCGACCCGATGACATTCATTCAAGCCGCGTTATTTCAGTGGGTAAACCCCAAAGCGTGGTCAATGGCCCTAACCGCGATCACCGCTTATGCGCCCGGACAAACCGTGCAGGCAATATTGATTGTGGCCGCAGTTTTTGGCGCGATCAACCTGCCCTCCGTCAGCGTTTGGACCCTGATGGGGCAGCAAATTCGACGCCTGCTCAACAAACCAGTTTGGCTGCGCGCGTTCAACATTTGCATGGCTATTTTGCTGGTGGCCTCTGCTGCCCCTGTTCTTTTGATGAAATAAACGCCGTGGGGTCGTGACGTTTGAACAAGGTTTCGTTAGACCAAAACCATGACAACAGAACAAATAATTCTCTTCGTGATTTTCGGTGGGGTGTTCGCGCTCCTTTTGTGGGGGCGGTATCGCTATGACCTAGTCGCGTTTGGTGCGCTGCTGGTCGGCGTGTTGGCGGGCGTAGTTGAAAGCAAAGACGCTTTCTCTGGGTTCGGGCATCCAGCTACGTTGGTGGTGGCGCTGGTGCTGATCATCTCGGCTGGGTTGGTCAATTCGGGCGCTGTCGGTTTAATCACCCGCGCGTTGGTCGACAGTTCACGCAGCTTGGGCGCGCACATCGCGATCATGGGCGCGGTCGGTGCAGTTTTATCGGCATTTATGAACAACGTGGCCGCATTGGCGCTGTTGATGCCTGTGGATTTGCAGACCGCGAAAAAGGCGAAACGCGCCGCGGGCTTGTCCCTGATGCCGCTGTCGTTTGCCACGATTTTGGGCGGTATGGTTACAATGATCGGCACACCGCCCAACATCATTATCGCCACGATCCGCGAAGATGCGCTGGGGGAGCCGTTCAAAATGTTCGATTTCGCGCCTGTTGGTTTGGTGGCGGCCTTGGCTGGGTTGCTGTTTGTGTCCACTATTGGATGGCGTTTTATCCCGCAAAGCGATGGGGATTCTCCTGCTGATAAGCTACTGGACAGCGCGAATTATGTCGCGGAACTGACGATCCCAGCGGACAGCAAATTGATTGGGCAAAAGCCATCTGATTTAGCCGAAGAGGCCGAGAAAGCAGATGTTGCGATCATCGGATTGATCCGCGACGGGCGGCGGCTGTTTGGCACAGCGCGCAACCGCAAATTGCTAGAAGGCGACGCGCTGGTTCTAGAAGCAGTGCCAGAGGCGCTCGATGAGTTCCGCACCACGTTCAAGCTGAGTTTCGCAGATGAAAAGCGGCAAGAAAACGTGAAGGCGGCTGGCGAAGGACTGGGCCTGACAGAAGTTGTCGTGACCGAAACCAGCCGTATTGTTGGCAAAAACGCCATTTCGATCGGACTAAACTGGCGCCAAAACACCATTCTGATGGGCATTTCGCGCAACGGCAAACAGATCAAATCACAGGTGCGGCGCACGCAAATTCAGGCAGGTGATATTCTGCTGTTGCTAACCCCTAGTGAAACACAGAACCAAGTTGTCGATTGGCTGGGTTGCTTGCCCCTCGTTGAACGCGGCCTGACCGTGACGCAAGACGAAAAAACGTGGCTGGCGATTGGCATTTTTGCCTCTGCTGTTGTGGCCGCCAGCTTTGGTCTCGTGTATCTGCCTGTCGCGCTCGGTGTTGTCGTGGCGCTGTTCACGCTAACGCGGATTGTGCCGCTGGCCGAGGTGTACACGCATATTGAATGGCCTGTTGTGGTGCTGTTGGGCTCGATGATCCCGCTGGGTGTGGCGCTGGAAAAATCTGGCGGGACGGAACTGATTGCAGGCTCACTGATTGGCCTAACCGAGGGCATGCCCGCATGGGCCATTCTGACCGTGCTGATGGTCGTGACGATGACCCTGTCAGATGTGCTGAATAACACCGCAACTACCATCGTGGCCGCCCCTGTGGGGATCAAGATGGCGGAAAGCTTGGGCGTGAATGCCGATCCGTTTTTGATGGCCGTGGCCGTGGCCGCAAGTTGCGCGTTCCTTACACCAATTGGGCATAAAAACAACACACTGATCCTTGGGCCCGGCGGCTATAAGTTCGGCGATTACTGGCGCACAGGCCTGCCGTTAGAAGTGCTGATTGTTGCGGTGAGTATTCCCGCGATCTTGGTGTTTTGGCCGTTATAGATCCCAAAACAGCGGAATGAGCGCACTCGCCAAAAGGCCGACTGTGATGTTCAGCGGGATGCCGATTTTCATGAAATCCGTGAACGCATATCCCCCCGGCGAATAGACCAGCGTGTTGGTTTGATACCCTATCGGCGTGGCAAAGCTGGCGCTTGCAGCGACCATCACGGCAATAACCAGTGGGCGTGGATCGATGCCAAGCGTGGTGCCAAGCGCGATTGCAATGGGGGTGACGACGACTGCAACGGCGTTGTTGCTGACGAGTTCCGTGAGCACCGAGGTGAGCAGGTAAATGGCCCAGATCACGAAGAACGGCGGCAGGCCTTCAAGCATCGGAGCGACCGCGTTTGCGATCATTGCGACTGCGCCAGATTGTTGCAATGCGGCCCCGATGCCAAGCATGGAAAAGATAAGCGCGAGGAGGCGACCATCGACAGAGGCGAACGCCTCATCCGCGTCGATACATTTGGTCAGCAACACGATGGCAACCGCCACAAGGCCAAGCGCGAAGATAGGCGCGACACCGAGCGCAGATAGGATCACAACGCCTGCAAGCAGCAGAACAACAATGGGCGCATATGCGCGGCGATAGGGGCGGGCTTCGGGCATCGCCAGATCAATCAACTCCATTTCTCGCGACAGGGTTTGGATGTCTTTGGGTGCCCCCTCCAGCAGAATTGTGTCGCCGACTTGGACAACAATTTCGCCGATTTCGCGCCCTAGATTTTGATTACGGCGATGCACCGCCATTGGGTAAACACCAAAGCGGCGGCGCAGGTTCAGCGCGGAAATACGGCGGCCAATCATGCGACAGCCAGGCGTGATCAAGGCTTCAACCGTTGTGGTCTCCCGGTGCGAAACTTTATCCGCAAGAATGACCTCTTTGTTTTCTTTTAGGCCGAGGAGTTCGGTAATGCGCGTGCGTAAAACAACGCGGTCGCCTGCTTCCAAAATGACCTTTGGCAGTTGAAACCGCAGCGTATTGTCACCGCGTAAAACGTCCATCACGCGGCCCCCGTCCCGTTTAAACGCATCAACCTGATGCGGGCTTTCCCCGATCAGCGAGCTGTCCTCTGGGATAACGACCTCGGTGATGAATTTCATCGACGATTTGTCACGCAGCATTTCCGCCATTGTTTCGCGATCAGGCAACAGGCGTGGCGCAAGCACCATCAGATAAATCGCGCCGTAAACCGCAAGGATTGCCGCCATTGGGGTGATTTCAAACAGAGTAAACCCCTCGAGCCCATTTGCCCGCGCGACACCGTCCACCAGCAGGTTTGTAGAGGTGCCGATCAGGGTTAACATCCCACCGAAAATTGCCATATAACTCAGCGGGATCAAGAGTTTTGAGGCTTTGACCCCCATCATTCGCGCCATTTGCAGCGCGACTGGGATGAGCACGACGACCACTGGCGTATTGTTCATAAATGCGCTGGCGACAACGGTGAACAAGGCCAACCCAGCCATCACGGTTTTTGGGCGCTCCTCGCCTGCGGTTGTGACCCAAGCGGAAAGCGACGAAAGCGCGCCAGTGCGCACCAAAGCGCCCGACAGGATAAACATGGCTGCGATGGTCCACGGCGCAGGGTTAGAAAACACGCCAAGCGCGGTTTCATAGGGCAGCACGCCCGTGAAAAGCAGAAACGCGACGCCGCCGATTGCGACCACTTCTGTTGGGTAACTTTCGCGCACGAATAGCGTGAACATGACCGCCACAATACCGAGTGACAGCCACGCGTGCCATGCCTGTGGGATATAATCTGCGAGCATAATGGCCCCCTATTGCCTGAGCCCCACTGTGGCGCAGGTGGTGGTTTGGCTCAAGCCTGTTCTGACTCTTGGGATTTAGGTTGCACCAAGAACAAGCCGATCAAAACCAACCCAAGCGCCAGCCAGATAAACCCAGAATACCGCTCGCCAAGTAGGATCATCGACAGGGCAATCCCTGCAATGGTGACAACATAGGACACTTGCGCCGCAAACACCGGCCCTGCCCGACCGACCAGCCAAATGTAACAGGCATACGCGATACCATGCGCGACGGATGAAACGATCAACGCGTTTTCCGCAACACCGTAGCCGTTCAGAGGGTTATAGAATTGTCCGGTTGCCAACGCGAGCGGCGTGATGATGAACAGACCGAGGATAGAGGAGTAGAACAACACTTGGATCGCATCGAGCCCGCCGAGACCGAACCGCGACACGTAATTGCCCTCAAACCCGTAACAAATAGTCGCGATTGCGGCGATCAGCACAAAAGGCGCTGCGGCAGGGTTTGGCAAGCTGGTATCAGGGCCGATCAGCACGACCATTGCGATGGCACCGAAGACTAATCCAGACAAACGCCGCCAGTTGAATTGCTCCGCCCCCCAAAAAAGCGCGATGGGCAGCGCAGACATCGGGATGAGCGACATCACAATCGCCATCACCCCTGCAGGCAATTGGCCCGCCGCAAGATAAGACATTGAATTTGAAATGATTGTTCCAAACAGCGCCACCACCAACAGCAAACGCCAATGACGCAATCCAACGCTGATCGGGCGTGGCCGCAAGACCAGCGGAGCAGCCATTATCATCGCCACGATCCCCATCTGCCAGACGATAATCCCGAAATGTTCACGCCCCGTGCTGACCGCCAGTTTGGACATCGGCATCGACAGGCCCCACGCGCATCCCATGCCAATTAGGCACACAAATGGCAGCAGGCGACTGGTCAAACGGGGCCGCTTTGCGACAATTGCCCGCCGTTTCGCACTGGGATAACTTTGGTTGCCGCGCCCGTGCGATCATCGGTTTCAACGTAAACACCTGACAGGGTCGCCTCGCCGTTTGCAGGGGTGAAGCGTTCTTTGACCATGCCCGTTACAAAACGGCGCAGCGGTTCGGCCTTTTCCATGCCAATCACAGAATGATAATCGCCACACATGCCCGCATCAGATTGAAACGCGGTGCCTTTGGGTAGGATCATCGTATCGGACGTGGGAACATGCGTGTGCGTGCCAACAACAAGGGATGCACGCCCATCAAGCCAGTGGCCCATGCCCATCTTTTCAGACGTAACTTCGGCGTGAAAATCCACAATTACTGCATCTGCCATGCCGCCGCGCGGAGCCAGTTTGAGCGCTGCATCAAGGGCAGAAAACGGATCGGAAAACGGCTTTTTCATGAACACTTGACCAAGCGCTTGCGCCACAAAAACCTTGCGTCCGTTTTGCGCCGTAAACATACGTGCGCCTTTACCTGGGGCGTTCGGCGCATAATTTAGCGGGCGCAAAATACGCGGCTCTTGCTCGATAAAGGTCAGCATTTCTTTTTGATCAAAAGCGTGATCGCCAAGGGTCAAGCAATCGGCACCGGCCTCCAGCAACATCTGGGCATGCGCACGATTCAAGCCCATGCCACTGGTGGAATTTTCACCATTCACCACAACAAAATCAAGCCGCCAATCCGCACGCAGCTTAGGAAGCCTCTCGGTAATCGCGCGGCGACCCGCACGACCCATCACATCGCCTAAAAAAAGTAATTTCATAGTGGAGCGATACGCGGCCCTGCAGCGACGATCAAGTGTCGATTAAAAACGCAGCACATCAGTTTCTGTGACAATCGCATTCAGTTTGTAATCTGTCGGCTCAGTCGGCACACGTTTCACCTCCTGGGCGCTATAGGCAAAGCCGACGCCGATCACGGGTTTCAGCGCTGACAGCTGCTCAAAACTACGGTCATAAAACCCGCCACCGTATCCCAACCGATATCCTTTGCGATCAAAGGACAGCAGCGGCGTGATCAACACATCGGGCTGCAAAAATTCACCCCTCAAAGGAACAGATGCACCAAACGGGCCATCCACCATTTCTGCGTCAGGCGTCCATTCTTGGAACCTTAGCGCCATACCATCCCCTTGGATCACAGGCACACAGATGCGTTTTTCTTGGCCGTGCAAAATCGTCATGGTCGCAAGCGGCGACACCTCGGTGCGGATCGGCATGTAGGCGGCAATAACCTCTGCTTCACGGTACAACGCCAATTGCCCTATTAGATTGCGATTGGCGGCCTGGTCCAACCCAGTTCCAAATGCAGTTTTTCGCGCCCCAAACGCCAGCTTACGCGCGTCGGCTTTCTTTTTTGCAATTGACATGGTGACCTCTTCATTCTTCTGGCCCTAAATATCCTCGCCGAAGGCGAAATCGCCAGCCAAAAGCGGTGGGTAAAAGGTGAAAAGCGGCGGGACCACTGAACCGCAGGGCGGCACAACCGTCGAAGTGTGTGTATTCCCAAGAGCCTGATTTAACAGGTGGGCACCGGATACGATAGGCCAGGGCCAGTCACAGAGCCAGCTCCCTCAAGGTGCTTATTGGCCAGTGGAATAGAACTTCGGCACGAGAAGGGCAGTACCCGCCTACCCCGTTATCTAGGGTGCATGGACTGAAAGAACAAGGTGAACTCGGACTTGACGCGATGTTCACTTTTTGTTCATAATTGGCAAATGGATTCTTTAGCAAACCTTCAACCTGGTCAATTGATCGCCCGTGGCACCGCGCGCCATTTGCGCCAGCATGATTTCATTTGCCTTGAGGAATTTGTGCCCACATCGGGATTGCGTGTTGATCTAATGGCGATTGGTCCCAAATCAGAAATCTGGGTGGTTGAATGCAAATCATCGCGCGCAGATTTCATGTCGGATAACAAATGGCAGGGCTACCTGGAATGGTGTGATCGGTTTTTTTGGTCTGTTCCGCCTGATTTCCCGACGGAATTACTGCCCAATGACACGGGTCTGATCATTGCAGATGCCTATGACGCAGAAATTATCCGCCCTGCCCCCGAACAGAAATTGGCGGCGGCGCGGCGTAGAAAGATGATGCTGAAGTTTGCACGAAACAGCGCGGATCGGTTGCGCAGTTTTGTCGATCCAAAGCCGAGCCGCCTTTACACCTAGGCGTTTTCACCCGCGATCTTACCCGAGAATATGCATCCGCCCAAAAATGTGCCTTCCAGCGCGTTATAGCCGTGATATCCGCCGCCGCCAAAGCCTGCGACCTCACCTGCAGCATAGATGCCCTCGATCACATCGCCGTTGTCATCCAAAAGCTGGGATTTGATGTTGGTGTGCAATCCCCCAAGGGATTTGCGGGTCAAAACATTCAAACGCACCGCAATCAATGGACCAGCGGTCGCATCCAAAATCTCATGCGGTTTGGCGGTGCGGATCAGTTTATCGCCGCGATAGTGTCGCGCCCCGTGGATCGCGGTGACTTGTGCATCTTTGGTAAACTTATTAGCCATTTCGCGGTCCCGCGCCTCGATCTGGGTGCGGATATAATCCAAATCCAGCGGCGTATCTGGCGTGATTTCATTCATCCCCGCAACCAGCTGTTCAAGCGTGTCGCGCACAACAAAATCTTCGCCGTTTTGCTTGAATGCCTCCACGGGTGCTGTTGCGCCTTTGGCCAGCCGCGATTTTAGAACTTCGATCCATTTACCAGACGTGAAATCAGGGTTTTGTTCTGATCCCGACAACGCGAATTCTTTTTCGATGATTTTTTGGGTCAGGATAAACCAGCTGTGTTCATGCCCCGTCGACAAAATCCGTTTCAACGTGCCGAGCGTATCAAACCCTGGCAAAAACGGCGCTTCCATCCGATTTCCAAGCGCGTCAAACCACAAAGATGACGGGCCAGGTAAAATGCGAATGCCGTGATTGGGCCAGATCGGATCCCAGTTTTGCACTCCCTCACAGTAATGCCACATGCGATCCTCGTTGATCACGCCGCCGCCCGCCGCTTTGGTCAGGCGTTGCATTTGGCCATCCACGTAATCAGGAACCCCCGCAACCATGCGCTTGGGTGGAGGGCCAAGACGATCCACAGGCCACAGCTTGCGCACCTCGTCGTGATCACCGCCAATGCCGCCTGATGTGATGATGATGCTGTCTGCCGACGCGCTGAAATCCGCGACGGCGGTGCGCGATGTGGAATGGCCGCGTTCGGCATCGGTGGGTTCTAGAACCTCGCCCGTTACCGTTTTTGTTTTGAAATCAATGGCCGTGACACGGTGGCGAAATCCAAATTCGACTTTGCCTGCGGCGTGGGCTTCACGAACCAGCTTTTCGAAGGGCGCAACCACGCCCGGGCCAGTGCCCCACGTTAGATGGAACCGAGGCACCGAATTGCCGTGCCCGTGGGCCATGCCGCCGCCCCGTTCGGCCCAGCCAACGACGGGGAACCAGCGCATCCCAAGGCTGTGGAGCCACGGGCGCATTTCACCCGCCGCAAAATCGAGGTAGGCATCTGCAACCGCCTTTGGGTTTGCGTCCTCGTCGCGATCAAACTGTGCAGAGCCATACCAATCTTGTTTCGCCAGCGCATGGCTGTCCTTGATTTTCACACGGCGCTGTTCGGGCGTGTCGATCATGCACAACCCACCAAGCGACCAGAAGGCTTGTCCGCCAAGGGACTGTTCGCCTTCTTGATCCAAAATCATCACTTTGCGGCCTCGATCCGCAGCTTTATGCGCCGCCACAAGGCCCGCGAGGCCGCCACCGATAATAAGGACATCTGTTTGATAGGATTGGGTCATGAGAGCCTCCAGAATTCGTTTGGAAAAGCTTATCGGCGAATGGAGTTAGTGGCCAGCTTTCCCCCACGGCTTATGCTGTGCGGCATCTTGGGAAATAGCAGAATGATCGAGATTTTGATCAATATGTGCCTTCTAGGTTGATTATCTAAAAATTCTTTAGCAGGTCACTGTGGACACCCATAAGCCGTTGATTTTGGTAACAGCCGCTTCTTTTGCATTGATGTTTTTGTTTGCGTAATAGCAACTTACCTATTCTCCGATCCTAGAACTGCCCGTTCATTGGCTTGCCGTGGATGTGTTACCAATTCTGATTGCCCTTTTTGTGGGCAATACCTGACCAGTTTCAAAGCGTTCGGTCTTGAGTCGGTTGCCGCGTTACAAAAGGATGTGGAGCCAGCGGATCTGAGCGATGCAGTTGAAGCCGAAGAAATGGCCGTGCAAAGCACAGGTGCCGTGGCCCATTTGAACATCTCTTCAACGGAGGCGGAAGCTAAGACGCTGTTGACCTTTCAATTGAGGCAAAACGGGAGGCCAAGCCTGCTTACATTACCCGTTCAACCATCATTTTCTTAATTTCGGCAATCGCCTTGGCAGGGTTCAACCCCTTCGGGCAGGTCTGCGCGCAGTTCATAATCGTATGGCAGCGGTACAATTTGAACGGGTCGTGCAATTCGTCCAAACGCTCCCCCGTTGCCTCGTCGCGTGAATCGATGATCCAACGATACGCATGCAGCAATGCCGCTGGGCCGAGGTATTTGTCGCCGTTCCACCAATAGGATGGGCAAGAGGCGGAACAGGATGCGCACATCACACATTCGTACAGCCCATCCAACTTTTTGCGGTCTTCAATGGACTGACGCCATTCTTTTTGCGGACGGTTCGTTTTGGTTTCGAGCCACGGCATAATGGAGGCGTGTTGAGCATAGAAATGGGTCAAATCAGGGATCAAATCTTTGACCACGGGCATATGGGGCAGCGGATAGATTTTGATCTCGCCCTTCACCTCATCCATGCCGTAAATACAGGCCAAGGTGTTGATCCCGCCCACATTCATCGCGCACGACCCGCAGATACCTTCGCGACAAGAGCGACGGAAGGTCAAGGTCGGATCAATCTCATTTTTGATTTGGATCAACGCGTCCAAAACCATCGGACCACAGGTGTCCATGTTTACGTGATAGGTGTCGACACGCGGGTTTTCACCCGTATCAGGGTTAAAGCGGTAAATCTTGAACACACGCAGATTGGTCGCGCCTTCTGGCTTAGGCCATGTTTTCCCCACGGTCATGCGAGAGTTTTTCGGAAGTGCGAGTTCTACCATAGTCTTATTCCCTTTAGCCCAACAACTTCAGGCTGTTTTTGGCGATGCACGCCACTGTATCTGGTCTTTGGCTGATATCGATCACAGTATCTACCGTATCTGGTTGAATGCCAACAACCGATGCCTTGGCAATAGTCAGAATTTCAGAGACCGATGCGTTGTCGATGATGCAATCCGTGATCGGCGCGGCGTTTACGCCTGGAAACCGCGTTTCAACGACTTGGTTTACGACGGTTTTCGCTGTGTCCCGCGTGCCTTTTGTCACCGCTTCTTGGGCAGAGTCACAAGACGCCGTGATCAAGATCAGCACAGATGCGATAAGTGTCTTTGGTCCGGTCATGTAAACGCCCCTGGATTGTTAAGTATTTTTCGGCGCACGATATCAAGGCCGTTTTCGAGAATACGCGAGCGATTGATCTCACGCATGAATTGCAATGCACCAGATGGCAGGCTCTCATTTCGCCCGACTGGTTTGTTCAGATTTTGCAGAACGTCATCGCGAATGGAACTCCGAATATCTTGGGCCGCCTGCGTTAACGCCTTTTCATTTTCCACAGTTGGATTGGCCCAATAGGCAAGGCCTGCATTTTGAACATCCTGTGTCCAGTTGCGTTTTGGAAAGATCGAAATGTGCTGGCGCAAGGTGTCTTCGTTGCGACGTAAAATTGATTGAAAACTGGTGGTTCCGGTTTTTTGAAACCCCATGTGCCAGATGATTTTTATGTTTTTGAACGCCGGTTTTGCCATGTCTTAATTCTATCCGAATGCTGGCAATTTGGGAATGCTTGCAGGGCGTTGGCCTGCATTTACATAAAAGCATCGTTTGTAGAAATCGCTCACCATATAGCTGTCGGGCCGTTCGGCCAGCAGGCCCAATTGGATTGTGCCGTTTTCATCGGGGATCAACAAAGGTTGATGCGCGTATTGCTTCGCGCGTGCGGTGCAAAGGGTCTCTGCCTCTGGAACTGTCATTTTCGCAACCCTGTTTGGTTGCGGCTCGCAGGCCAGCAATACCAAAGCAAAGGGCAGGAAAACGACGACCGTCTTCATTTAAAAGCATCACGCAGCAAGGTCAGAACTGAATCGCGGTACTGTACTTTGGCCACTGGATACTGTTTGGAATTTGCGTAAACGCAGGCGCGGTACTGGTCCTGAACCAAGTTTTCGGGTGGGCTTTCGCCAAACCGACCAAAAGGTGTACGTCCAAAGATTACTGCGCGATCTGTGCATTTTTGAACGGCTTGATCCAGCGTCAAACGATTGCTTGCCTCAACCGCAACGGGCGACAGGGCGAGCGCCAATGTCAGCACCGCTGTACCGTGGAGGAAATGTGATTTTTTCATTCGTCTGCTCCTAATTAGTTAACAACGATACCAATTCGGGCGGACCCAGATATCGTTAGGCCTGATTTGCGTTCAGCTGGCGGGTATTTGCCAGATTTTACGAAAACACAGGTGCGAAAATGTGTTTCATTGTGTGATTGACCAGAGGCAGCAAGTCCACCATCGCCTTGATACCAGCCGTTTTGCTTTTTGCACTGTGCAATGGCGGCTGACACAGGGATTTTCTGGGCAGAAATCGCAGATGTTGCAAAAGCTACGCCCAGCCCAAAGGTTAGAAAAATAAGCGACGTTTTAAACATCATTTCCTCTTTCCTTGATGATTGCTTGTGTTCCAATCAACCCTAACAGCATATCGCCCGCTAGTAGACACGTGCTTTGGGCGCGATCTTTTTCAGCTCAATCCCGCCGTCCTTTTCAGTAGTTAGGGGGTCAACGTGCACATTACGATAGCTCAGCTTAACTTTATTTCCAGTGACACGTGCCAAAGTGTGCTTGCGCCATTTTTTGTCATCGCGATCTGGATAATCTTCATGCGCGTGTGCACCACGGCTTTCTTTACGCGCTTCTGCGCCCGCAATTGTCGCCAATGCGTTTGGCATCAGGTTTTGCAATTCCAGCGTTTCCATCAGATCCGTGTTCCAAATCAACGAACGATCGGTGACAGAAATATCGTCCAATTTGGCCGCGACCTCTGTCATTTTATCCAGCCCTTCAGCCAGCGTTTTATCGGTGCGGAAAACAGCTGCATCTGCTTGCATTGTTTTCTGCATTTCCAAACGCAAGTTGGCTGTTGTGATCGAACCAGACGCATTGCGTGTCGCATCAAACCGTTCCATCGCGGCGTCAACGCTCGCCATGTTCAGGTCAGCATTTTTCGTTTTCGGATCAATGATTTCACCCGCTTTAATCGCGGCGGCGCGGCCAAACACCACAAGGTCAATCAACGAGTTCGAACCAAGACGGTTCGCCCCGTGAACAGACGCACAACCCGCTTCGCCCACAGCCATTAGCCCCGGGAAAATTTTGTCGTGATCTTTGGATGTCGGATCAAGCACTTCGCCCCAATAATTCGTCGGAATGCCGCCCATATTGTAATGCACAGTTGGCAAGACGGGGATCGGTTCTTTGGTCACGTCCACACCCGCGAAAATACGTGCGCTTTCGGAAATACCAGGCAAACGTTCGGCCAAAGCTTCGGGTGGCAGGTGGTTGAGGTGCAAATGGATGTGATCCCCATCCGCGCCAATGCCGCGCCCTTCGCGAATTTCCATTGTCATGCAACGCGATACAACATCGCGCGACGCCAAATCTTTGTAGGTCGGCGCATAGCGTTCCATAAAACGCTCCCCTTCGGAGTTGGTCAGATAACCACCCTCCCCGCGTGCGCCCTCGGTAATCAAACAGCCAGAACCGTAAATGCCCGTTGGGTGGAATTGCACAAATTCCATGTCTTGCAAGGCCAAACCTTGGCGGGCAACCATGCCGCCACCATCACCCGTGCAAGTGTGCGCAGAGGTCGCCGAGAAGTAAGCGCGGCCATAGCCACCCGTGGCCAAAACAACCATTTTGGCGTTGAAACGGTGGATTGTACCGTCGTCCAGCTTCCAGCAAATAACCCCTTGGCAGGAGCCGTCTTCGGCCATGATCAGATCAAGCGCGAAATATTCGATGAAGAATTCCGCGTTGTTTTTCAGCGATTGACCGTAAAGCGTGTGCAGGATCGCGTGACCTGTACGGTCTGCCGCGGCACATGTGCGTTGTACGGGCGGGCCTTCACCGTATTCGGTTGTGTGGCCGCCGAACGGGCGCTGGTAAATCTTGCCTTCTTCGGTACGCGAAAACGGTACGCCGTAATGATCGAGTTCGTAAACTGCCTTTGGTGCTTCGCGCGCAAGGTATTCCATTGCGTCCGTATCACCCAGCCAATCAGACCCTTTGACCGTGTCGTACAAGTGCCATTTCCAGTTGTCTGGCCCCATGTTCGACAGGGAGGCCGCAATGCCCCCTTGGGCCGCAACCGTATGCGAACGTGTTGGAAAGACCTTGGAAATACAGGCGGTTTTCAGACCCTGTTCGGCCATACCGAGCGTGGCACGCAATCCCGCGCCACCCGCGCCAACAACAACAACATCATAGGTGTGATCTACATATTCGTAAGCGGACATAGAAATAGTCTCCGATCAGCCAGCAAAGGCGATTTTGGCAACAGCGAACGCACCAGCGGCGCCAAAGAAATAACAGGTCAGGCGGGTCGCGATCAACGCGATGGGCAACGCGGCCTTACCGTGAACATAATCAACGATGATTTCTTTCAAACCGTCGGCCAAATGTTTGAATGCGATCAAAAGGAACAGGATCACAACGATGGCTTTAAACGGGTTTTGAAAGGCAGCAACAACGGTTGCGTGATCTTCGCCGATCAGCGGTGCGACAAAGCACAAAAACAGAATTGTCAGTGGGATCAATGCAACGGACAGGACGCGGCCTGAAAACCATTCATGAACACCCTCTTTGGCGGAACCGAGGCCCATAACGCGGCCAAGATCAGTTTTATAAGACATCCGAACGCTCCTTAAATGATGCAGATCAGGCTGAGCGCTGTCAACACGAAGCTGCCAAGCAGAACAATCCAACCCGTCAGGTTTACGGTTTTAAGCTCGTAACCGATGCCGAAATCCATGAACAAGTGACGCAAGCCACCCAAGAAATGGAACCAAAGCGCCCAAAGCGATCCCACAAGGATCAAAAGGCCAAGCCATGACGTGAGATATCCATTCACCGTTGCATAATAATCAGCGCCAGATGCGGCGGCCATCAGCCACCAGACGATCAAGATCGCAGCAAGCGCCATGCCAGCGCCAGTGATACGGTTCATAATCGACACCAGCATCGTAATGGTCATGCGGTAGATCGAAATATGGGGTGAGAGTGGGCGATTGCCACGGTTCACATCAGCCATGCGGTTCCTCTTTGGTCAGCTTTTATAGCCCTAGTACCAAAGAAATTGCCCGAGGCCTAGGGATGCACGCATTTATTTGATGTGGCGTTGGGAATAATCCAGAACAATTTTGAAATTGCCACGTATTTTGTGATCACAGTAATTTTTTAGTGATCACAAAACAGGTTTAGGCAACTTCTGTCGTCTCAAATCGTCCAGGAAGGGACACTTCCAACAACTCCAAATCATCAGAACACTCACCATAGGTGGTCTTGAAATGGGGTGGCACAACAAAGGCATCGCCGGGCGAAAGATTGCGCGGATCGTGCCCTTCACCTGTTATGGTCATGCTACCCTCGAGCACGAAAGTGAACAGAATATCGCTGCTGTGCTGGGTTGGTTTGGGCGTTTCACCTGTAAAACGTGCAACCTGAACGCTGGCGACACCTTGTGTTCCATCGCAAATGCCCGTGTCACGATGTTCAAACCCGTTTACCCGCCACGGCTGCCAAACCGCATCTTTCAACTGGTGGTGCACAAATTTTTGCCCGCCAAACACACGATCTGGATTAACGGTTCCGTTTGGCAATTCCATATCGTGATCAATGGTGGTTTCATGATCCGCTGGCACGCCGATTTCAACCACCTCTACATTGTCGGATGCTTCTAAAACGCGGTGACGAATCTCAGGGGGCTGAATGACGCAATCGCCTGCCTTCAGAATGAACTCTGGCCCCTGATCCTCATAAACCAAACGCACCCAACCGCGATAACAATAGATCAGCTGAAACCCGATGGTGTGGTAATGCACCATGTCGGGCACGGGCCCCCCATCTGGAATGCGAATATGGCTGGCGATGATTGAGCCGCCCAAACGATCAGGCACCAAATCGCGGTACAACATCCCTGCCCGACCGATCACCCAAGGGGCCTCATCTGCGAGCCTGCGCACAGCAAAAACATGCTGCGTTTCAGGTTGAAACAGCGGCGGATTGTGCTGATACGGGATAATCGTGTTACCCGCTGGCGTTGTGAATTTGGTCTGACCTTGCGCAAACAACGCAGGATCCGTGCAGGCAAAACGGATCGTGACAGGCGCAACATTTGCATCTCGTTCCAATCGCAAACGAATGCCGTGGCCAGAAATAATTGCTACCGCTGGATCATCGGATGGGAAAATCTTATCGAGCCGAAAGCCCAGCGCCTTTTCGAAATAGGGCATCTCGGTGCGAACATCATCGCAGGGCACTAGGATTTCCGCAGTGACGATTTGGTCGGGGTCAACGGTTGGATCGGTCATGGATGTGTCCTTCGCTCGCGTCTTTTGTTTCTTAAATACCCAAAGCGCCTAAGACGGCATCAAAACCCAGTAATCGAGGTCCAACAGAACCTCTGGCAAATAACGTCCGTCATCATTACGCAATTCCATCACGGCACTGTCGCCCTTGGTCGCCACAAGGCGCAATCGAACGGCGGTAACACCCGGCGCATTCACATCGGCTTTGTCCAAAACTTCGGTCCACGCGCGGATGGTATCGCCAGCCAAACACGGGTTCGCATGTGCGCCCGCGTTAATGCCTGCAATCATCTGCGCGTTGGCCAAACCGTTAAACGACAGGGCCCGCGCCATCGAAATCACGTGCCCGCCGTAAATTAGCCGTGTGCCATCAGGACGCGCAGACGTATCGAAATGCACCTTCGCGGTGTTCTGCCACAGGCGCGTTGCGATCATGTGCTCGGCTTCTTCAATCGTGACACCGTCGACGTGGTTAATCTTTTCCCCGACCTCGTAATCGGCTGCGCGGTGGGGTTCCCCTGCCAGCGCAAAATCGTAATTGGTAAAATCGAGGCCCTCTGGGATCGCCAAATCCGATGGCGCAATCACTGCCGCCAAATCGGGGATCACCGTTTCAGGCGCGGGCGCATCCAAGTTTTGTTTGCGCACCATCACCCAGCGTTTGTAATCAATGACAACTTCGTCGCGCTGGTTAAATCCCTTGGAATGCACCCAAACCACACCCGATTTCCCGTTGGAATTTTGCTTCAACCCAATCACTTCAGACGTGGTGCGCAGCGTGTCACCTTCAAAAACCGGCTTGAGGAATTGCCCCTCGGCGTAGCCCAGATTGGCCAAAGCGTTCAGCGAAACATCTGGAACAGTTTTGCCAAAAACCACATGGAAACCCGCCAAATCATCGAGCGGCGAAGACGCCAAACCCGATGCGCGCGCAAATTCATCCGATGAATACAGCGCGTGTCGTGCGGGATACAGCGCATGATACAAGGCGCGTTCGCCCCCTGAAACTGTACGCGGCACGGCGTGGACGATCACCTGACCAACTGTATAGTCTTCAAAAAAGCGGCCGGGGTTGGTTTTGACCATCATGCTTGTCCCAATTTCATATCAGGAGAGTATTCTGTATCTGTTTCTTTGGTCACGGCCTGTGCGCAGCGCATCACGCCGTTGGCTCCATCAAACGCATAACTTGGCGAGCCGTGCAGCGACCAACCCTTGGACATTGCCTCTGTTACACGGTGGCAAAACAGCGATGTGTCGTCTTCTGTAATCAAGCGGTAAACAATCATGGATAGGTTCCTAAGAATGGATTGCGGCCCAGCCAAATGTGGATGGAGGCAATGATTATGAACAAAACGATTACGATGACGACAAGGCGGATATCGCGTTTGATCGGCCCTGCCTTCAGCGGTGTCCAATCTGGAACGGCGCGGTTGATCAGCGCCATTTGGATCACGGCCCAAGCGGCCATGCCGCCAAACAGAACGACAGAGGCAAGATCACCGTTCACCAGCAAATGGGCGCCTGCCCAAACGATCACACCCATCAACATCGGATGACGAAACCAAGCCCGCATTTTACCCTTTGAACTGCCCATCCCAAACAGCATAATCGCTATAAACATCAGCAAGTTGTTCAAATGCCCAATGCCAGCAATCGGGGTGTAAACATGCAGATTTTCCGCGCTGCGATACCCCATAACCATCATCACAATCGAAATCACAAGGACGAGCGCGATCAAACCCTTAGCAGCGCCTTTGCCCAGCCCGGAATCCAATCCTGCTCGCGCAGAAGGGAGCACACGTTTCAGGTAATGAACCAGTATCCAAGCTGCGAGGCCGATTGAAAGAAGTGTCATGGACGTTTTCCTTTAGGTTTGCGACGCCGCGATGGCATCTGCTTTCGCCAACAAGGCGCGCGCAGAAACAATGTGCAGGTTTTCAACGATCTGACCATCCAAAACTGCAATTCCTTTGCCAGCGGCTTCTGCCTCTTCAAATGCGGCCATCTGGCGTTTAGCCAAATCAATATCCGCGTCAGACGGGCGATAGGCCGCGTTTGCTGGGGCAAGCTGATCGGGGTGCAGCAGGGATTTACCGTCAAACCCAAGCATGCGGCCTTGATCCAATTCCAGCTGCAAACCCTTAACATCGCGAAACGCATTGTACACGCCGTCGATGCAGATCAGCCCGTAAGCCCGCGCTGCCAATAGGCAAAACCCCATCGATGTGGCGAGTGCCGTACGCGCTGGGTCGGTTTTCGCGCCCAGATCTTTGATGACGTCGTTTGATCCCAGCACCATCCCCGCCATTCGCGGAGCAGCTGCGATATCGCGTGCATTCAACATCGCTAACGGGGTTTCCATCATCGCCCAAATCTTGGTTTGCGCACATTTTGGATGCGCATCCAGCATGTCCGCCAGCCGCTCGATATCCGCCGCGCCGTAAACTTTGGGCAGAAGAATTGCGTCTGGTCCCGTATCCAGAATTTCGGCCAAATCATCCAAGGCCCATTCTGTTTCAAACCCGTTCACCCGCACCATCAAAGCGCGGTTTCCGTAATCCAAATCGCGCAACGCATTCGCCACAAAAGTGCGCGCTTCTGCTTTCATGTCTACGGCAACAGCATCTTCCAGATCAAAGATAATCCCGTCTGTGGCCAATGTTTGCGCCTTTTCCAATGCGCGGGTTTTTGATCCAGGAATATACAAAAGCGAGCGGAACGGGCGGTTGGTGGAATCCATAAGTCGGCCTCATCTGTGGAATGGTCGGGTTGCGCGCACGATCAATCACAGATGCACCAAAAGAGCAACGCCGATACAGTAAATCAGTCTGGAAACGGTGTTTGTTAATTTGATTTTAATATCAATAAGAGGCGAAATTTGGCCTCCGCACGCTGCGTTAACTATTTTTTCGTCCCTTGGTGCGACCTTGAATGCACTTCATCACAGGTGACGGAGGGCTGGCAGGTTGGCCACCTTTTACAATTCGGAAGCAGACCTGTGAGCACATAGTTCGCGATGTGGGCGACGATCCAAAGTGACCTAAGGCCGGTCTCGCCTCCTCGTCTTTGAGACGGAGAATACAGAATGCAAAAGACCCTCTTTGCACTATCCCTTGGCTTTGGCTGCATCATTTTTGCGCTACAGGCCGCACAAGCGCAACAACAGGCAAACTGTGGTCAGCGCGGCCAAGTGATTGAACGATTGCAAACAAAATACGGTGAATCGCGCCGCTCTGTGGGTTTGGCTGCCAATAATGGCGTGGTTGAAACCTACGCCAGCACCGAAAGCGGCACATGGACGATTGTCATCACAATGCCAAATGGCATGACCTGTCTTGTCGCAGCAGGCGAAGCATTCCAGCCGGTAGACGAAGCCGCCGTTACGCGCGGCGATAAGGTTTAAAACAACCCACCGCGTTAAATATTGTTACCGCCGTGCAGCCTAATCCTGCGCGGCGTTTCTCTTTTCAAACCGAAAAAATCCGCGATTTCGAATCGCTTGTATGCCACGGCATACACAAATGCTGGGGCATGCAGCCGCCTAATATTTCAGCATTAATCACAAAACCCTTTAACCTCAAAGACTTGTCGAATTTATCCCCGTCACGCCTCTGGTCCTGCACCCAAATGCACCTTGCTCTATCCTGGCTTAAACGCTAGCAAGCGGGCGAGTTTCACATGACAGGAGTTAGAGACATGGCGAGAGCAAAAATTGCTTTGATCGGCGCAGGCCAAATCGGCGGCACACTGGCACATTTGGCAGCTTTGAAGGAACTGGGCGACGTTATCTTATTCGATATCGCCGAAGGTACCCCACAAGGTAAAGCATTGGACATCGCAGAAAGCGCACCTGTAGACGGGTTTGACGCGGCTATGTCTGGCACAACAGATTACGCCGATATCGCAGATGCAGACGTTTGCATCGTAACCGCTGGTGTTGCACGTAAACCTGGCATGAGCCGCGATGATTTGCTGGGCATTAACCTCAAGGTTATGAAATCTGTTGGCGAAGGGATCGCCAAACACGCGCCAAACGCATTCGTTATCTGTATCACAAACCCGCTTGATGCGATGGTTTGGGCCCTGCGTGAGTTTTCTGGCATGCCAAAGCACAAAATCTGCGGCATGGCTGGTATTTTGGACAGCGCACGTTTCCGCCACTTCCTTGCGGATGAGTTCAAGGTTTCGATCAAAGACGTCACCGCATTTGTTTTGGGTGGCCACGGCGACACGATGGTTCCGCTGACACGCTATTCCACTGTTGCGGGCATTCCTTTGCCAGACATGGTGAAAATGGGTTGGACCACACAGGAAAAACTGGATGCAATCGTTCAGCGCACCCGTGATGGCGGCGCAGAGATTGTTGGATTGTTGAAAACAGGGTCCGCATTTTACGCCCCTGCCGCATCCGCGATTGAAATGGCCGAAGCCTACCTGAAAGACCAAAAACGTGTTCTGCCATGTGCGGCAAACGTGGACGGTGCCTACGGTTTGAACGGCATGTATGTTGGCGTTCCGACAGTGATCGGCGCGGGTGGCATTGAAAAAGTCATCGAGATCGAGATGAACAAAGACGAAAAGGCCATGTTCGACAAATCTGTTGATGCGGTCAAAGGTCTGGTTGCAGCGTGTAAAGAGATCGACAACTCGCTGGCATAAGCCAACTGTTCTGATGAATTAAAAAGCCCCGTTGGTTTCAGCGGGGCTTTTTCTTTGGATATTTAGGGCCAGAAGAAGATGTGGCGCGGCATTTATTCTGCTGCGGTGCTCACAGGCTCAACCTGACGCAGGCCATAAGGGCGGTCGTGTTGCAAGCTGGCAATCCGTTTGCGTGTAGCGGCCACTAAATAGAGATCAATCTGCGCCATCGTCACGCCCGTTGCATCGCCCCCGTCACTTAGGATTTCACCCCACGGATCGACGATGACCGAATGGCCGTAACTGGCCCCACCCCCTGATACAGCGCCAACAGCACAGGGTGAAATCATGAATGCGCCGTTTTCAATTGCGCGCGCGCGGTTCAACACATGCCAATGCGCTTGGCCTGTTGGCACGGCAAAGGCCGCAGGGCAAAACAGCATTTCGGCTCCGCCTTGCGCAAGGTCGCGGTACAATTGTGCAAACCGCAGATCGTAGCAGATGGAATGGCCGATGCGACCAAAGCGTGTGTCTGCGACAATTGCTTGGTTGCCCGGCTCAACACGGTCGCTTTCGCGGTACACTTCGGTTTGTGACAGGTTCACATCAAACAGGAATATCTTGTCATAACGGCTGAGGATTTCGCCCGATTTATCTACGTAAAACCCGCGATTGTTGAACTTTGCGCCCTGTCCCGTAACGGCGATGGACCCGACCAGCATATCAACGCTGTTTGCACTGGCGAAATTGCGCAGCCCTTCCAAAACGGGATGCTCTGCCTCTGGTGAATGGGGTGGCGCAAACGCGGCACCATCCGTTTTCAATCCGCCACAATATTCGGGCAAACACAGCAAATCGGCCCCATCTGCGACGGCGCGTACTGCCAGACTGATGGCTTCGGTTAGGGCCGTTTCAAAATCGGGTTGCGGGCGGGTTTGCAGGTTGGCAACGGTGACAGGGCGGCTCATTTTGATATCCTTTGCGCACAGAAAAAGGGGCGCAGCATTGGCCGCGACCCTTTCAGTTTAAGACCAGAGCTGCGCAAAACGCAACGCTTTGGGTTATTTCGTGCCGTACATCCGATCGCCTGCATCCCCAAGGCCGGGCACGATGTACCCCAGCTCGTTGAGTTTTTCATCGAGCGATGCCGTCACGATTTGCACATCAGGATGGGCCTCTTTCATCCGCGCCACCCCTTCAGGGGCTGCCAGCAGGCATAGGAATTTAATGTTCGTCGCACCCGCCTCTTTCAGCAGATCAATCGCCGCAACAGACGAATTGCCCGTGGCCAGCATCGGATCAACCGCGATAACAACCCGTTCGTTCATGCCATCGGGTGCTTTGAAATAATACTGCACAGGTTTGAGCGTTTCTTCGTCACGGTAGAGGCCAACAAAACCAACACGCGCGGATGGGATCAATTCCAGAACACCGTCCAGCAACCCGTTGCCAGCGCGCAAAATCGACACCAGCGCCAGCTTCTTACCATCCAGCATCGGCGCGTTCATCTTTGCCATCGGCGTTTCAATTTCCTCGGTTGTCATCGGCAGATCGCGTGTGACCTCATAGGCCAGCAAATGGCTGATTTCGCGCAGCAATTGACGGAACTGATTGCTGGGCGTGGAGACGCGGCGCATCAGCGACAGTTTATGTTGCACTAGCGGATGGTGGACGACAGTTAGGTGGGACATTTGGCAGCCTTTCAATTTGTTACCCCCCTTTTCCCATCCCATTCGCAGTTTCACAAACAAAAACTGTTCCCCTTCTGAAAATCGAAAACAGCCATGCTACCTTGACCGTTTGCGCAATTGATCTGCTTATCGGCAAAAGTTTAAAAGAGGTCATCCGATGAAAACGCAAACACGCGCAGTGGTTATTGGGGGCGGCATCGCTGGCTGCTCCACGCTTTATCACCTTACCCAAGAGGGTTGGACAGATGTTGTTCTGGTCGAGCGCGACGAACTGACATCGGGCACAACGTGGCATTCTGCGGCGCAGGTCACGAATTTTGGCATGAACCAAACGATGGTCGGACTAAAGACCCACTCAATCAAGCTGTACAATGACTTGGCGAATGATCCCGACTACCCGATCAACTATCACCACGCGGATGGGGGTATTCGGCTAGCCAACACGCAGGCACAGATGGATGGGTATGCGCAATTTGCCTCTATGGCCAAGGGCATGGATGTGGAGTTTGAGGTGATTGATGCGGCAGAATGCGCACGACGTCACCCGCTGATTTCAACAGATAACCTTGTGGGCGGATTGTGGGACGGCCAAGACGGCGATATTGACCCCGCCCAATTGTGCCAAGCATTGGCGCGCCGTGCTCGTAAAGCTGGCGCCGAAGTGTACCGCCACACACCCGTAACGGGCCTGACGCAGCACAAAGACGACAGTTGGACCGTGCACACCACCAAAGGCGATATCGACTGCGAAGTGGTGATCAACGCGGGCGGGTACCGCGTGAACGAGGTCGGCGCGATGATGGGCGTGCAACACCCCGTGGCATCAATGGAACATCAATATTTCCTAACCGAAGACATCCCTGCGATTGCCGAAGCTGGCCATCGCATGCCCCTGCTGCGCTGCCCGATTTCGGATTATTATTGCCGTCAGGAAAAGAACGGGCTTCTGCTCGGCTTTTATGAACAAGATTGCAAAACTTGGGGCATGGACGGCATTGATCCAAAGTTCGTGAACGCGCTGTGTCCCGATGATCTGGACCGCGTCACAGACGTTCTGGAAGGCGCATTTGATCGGATGCCAGCCCTGATGGAGGCCGGAATTCATACAATCGTGAACGGCCCAATTACCTATACAATCGACGGCGCGCCGCTTGTGGGGAAAATCCCCGGAAAACGAAACGCGTTCTGCATCATCGGCCTGCGCGCCGGTGTTGGCGAAGGTGGCGGCCACGGCTGGTTGCTTGCCCAGCAAATCGTCCACGGCGAGGCTTGCTACGACACCTGGTGCATCGATCCGCGCCGTTTCACGGGGCACGCGAATGTGGAATTAACCGCCCTGAAAGCAATTGAAGATTACCAAAACGAATTCCGCTTTCATTTCCCCCACGAACACCGCCCTGCGGGTCGCCCTGCCAAAACGACACCAATCACGCCGATTCTGGCAGCGGAGGGTGCTGAATTTACCGTTGTGAATGGCTGGGAGCGGCTCGATTACATCAAACCATCGGCTGATTTTTCCGAGACCCACGGCTTTCATTTCAACGAAGCCTTCGATGTGGTTGCCCGCGATGTGAAAGCCGTACAAACAGGCGTTGGCCTTACGGAAGTGAATGGTTTCAACAGGTTCGAGCTGTCTGGCAACGATGTGCGCGGCTTTATTGATCGGATGTTCTGTGGCTTCGTGACCAAAAAATCTGGCCGCGTTGGGCTCGGGTATTTGCTGAACCTCCACGGCAATATCAAAGGCGAGGCGACGATTGCGAACCTGCCTGACGGGCGTATCTGGTACGGTTCTGCTGCTGCATCTGAATTTCACGATATGGATTGGCTGACGCAAAACATTGACGCGAATGAAGACGTGCGGGTTCGCAACCTAACCAACGATCACACGATCCTTTTGTTGGCTGGGCCAAAATCGCGCGACGTGCTGTCTGCTGCCTCTCGCGGTGATTGGTCCAAAGAGGCGTTCCCGTGGCTATCTGTGCGCGAGGCCTTTGTCGGCATCGCACCCGCCGTGGTGATGGCTGTTAGCTTTTCTGGCGAATTGGCCTATGAAATTCACGTGCCAAACAACCAACTTTACGCAGCGTACCTCGCGCTTCGCGCAGCTGGTGCCCCCCACGACCTACACCTGTTTGGGGCACGCGCCGTTGAATCCATGCGGCTGGAAAAAGGCTATCGCCACTGGAAGGCGGACTTGATCACCGAATTTAATCCATTCGAATCCGATCTGTCCCGCTTTGTGAAAATGGACAAAGAATTTATCGGCAAGGCGGCACTAGAAAAAATGCAAGCCAACGGGCCGCGTCAAAAGTTTGTGACCCTCACAATTGATTGCACGCATGCACCGGCACATCCGGGTGCAAGCGTTGTCAAAGACGGCAAAGTCGTTGGCACAATCGCATCCGCAGATTGGGGGCACCGTGTTGGCAAAAACATCGCGATGGCGTTTGTTGATCCAGACGTCAGCGACGGCATCAGCGTCGAGGTTATCGGCGTGCCAGTGCCAGCGCAGATCGTTGAACCGTGTTTATATGATCCCGAAACGAGCCTGCCGCGCAGTTAAATTACGCCTTAGACCGAGCGCATCCGCAGTTCATATTCATCGCACATTTTCGCGATTGCATCTGGGCTTTCGCGCACGTCGTACAAAATACCACCACCCAGAACCAACAGCGCACCTGCGCCTGTTGCGCCCGTAATAACGGCCTGCAAATTTGGCACACCAATCATGATGGTTTTGTCGTTTTCCAGTGTAAGTTTGATCATTGCTCGTACCTTTTTGTTTTTCGCTCTTTAGAGCCCAAACATTAACGGGCGGTCAAGCCTAGGGTGATGGATTTTCATTTTCAAACACGGTTTGAGGCCGCTCAAACGGATAGCCAGCGTGTAAATTCCAGAAATTACCCTTTTGAAACTCCAGCGGGCGTTCTTCGCCACCCGGCGGCAAACCTGTGCGCAGCGTGATGACAATGTCAGATAAAACGTCGGGATTGCGGTGGAAATAACTGTGACTGTCGCGCCCCGCCACGGCCTCGACATTGACGATATGAATGTTGCGCGCACCTGCCAGCACCCGTTTTTCGATACTGTCGAGATCATCATGCGTGACCCGCCCCAACCGCACACCGCGCATAAAATATTGCGCGAAACCCAATGCTTTGTCCTTCGCAGAAGTATAGATCGTGACCTGTTTGAACGCCTCGTTAAACCCTTCGGCAATCACGCGCTGACCAAACACATCATAGTTCAGATCGGGCGCGGCCAGTATCAGGTTTTCAATCTTTAATGTCTTGCGCGGATTTTTCCCCGCAGCCCGCTGTGCAATTATCATTTCGCGCAAACCCGATGTGGTCAGCGCCGTACCTTGGCTGTGCGCAACGATGTTGATTTTCTTCACCTCGGGCATCTCGGTCAGAAGGCCGAGAAATTGTTTGAAATGATAGATCGAGAAAATACTACTTTCACGATCGGTAAAATACCCAAGCAAACCAGGGTTATCGGCAGGCCAGGTGTAAACAATCGGTACGGCCCTGCGCCCTGAAAAATGCCACAGGTTGGACATCGTTCCAGAGCCGCTTTGAAAGTCATTTCGAATGCCGTGCACGTAAATCAGCACCTCACCCGTGTTCGAAATCTTAAGTGCGGAGCCAATTTCTTTGCGAAAAACCGTCTCTGCGGCTGCATTGCTAGCAACGATAACGGGATCGGGCACGGCACCACGGCTGGTTTGAACAAGCGGGAATGGCGTGGGCGGAAAGCGAACGACCTCGTCAGAGCTCACGGCTTTTACGGTAACAACTTTGCCATGTTTTTTCACACTTAGCGCACGCAATTCGTCCCAGCTAAGGCCATCGCCAAACTGCACGATCTGTTTGCCCAACAACATCGACGCCGAGCGTTCATGGGTGTAACCAACCTCTGGTGTTGGGTTGTCCGCCTGTTCGCGGTCCGTCACAAAATAAACAATCGATTGCGTTTTGCGCAACTGATCTGGCAAATCGGAATCTGGATATTGCAACACAGGCAGCAGAATATTTGGTGTTTGCGCCAATTTGGTTGGCGACGAACATCCAACGGCCACGCCAATCCAAATCAGACAAAAGAAGAAACGGATTGTCATCGTGCCAGCCTTAGAATGGAATCGTTAAAATGATCGTAAGGTTCATCGACCTGAACGCAACAATAAGGGCACCCCGACGGAGCGCCCTCTTTTAATTCTTAGGCATTAATCCCGCTTGGCGGTTAGCCAATGATCGCATTCAGCGTTGCACTTGGGCGCATAACCGCGTCGCGTTTGGCTGGATCTGCGTGGAAATACCCGCCCGTGTCGGCCGCTTTGCCTTGCGCTGCTGCCAATTCGGCAATGATTTTCGCTTCGTTCTCAGCCAGTGCTGCCGCGATGGGGGCAAACTCTTCAGCCAAACCAGCGTCATCCGTTTGTGCGGCCAACGCATCTGCCCAGTAGCGCGCAAACCAATAGTGGCTGTCGCGATTATCAGGCTCGCCAACTTTACGGCTTGGGGAATGCCCATTGTCCAAAATACCTTGCGTCGCATCTTCGACCGCATCGCCAAGGATTTTCGCCCGCGCGTTATTCTTGGTTTCTGCCAAGAATTTAAAGCTTTCGCCCAGCGCACAAAACTCCCCAAGGCTGTCCCATCGCAGGTGGTTTTCCGCCTCTAGCTGTTGCACGTGCTTTGGCGCAGACCCACCAGCACCCGTTTCAAACAGCCCACCACCCTGCATCAATTTCACAATCGACAACATTTTCGCAGAGGTCGCCAATTCCAAGATCGGGAACAGATCGGTCAGATAATCGCGCAGCACGTTGCCAGAAACAGCAATCGTATTTTCGCCCTTGGTGATGGTTTCGAGCGACGCGCGTGTCGCATCAGCAGGCTTCATAATCTCGAACTTATCAGCAACACCTTTGGCTTCCAGAATTGGTTTCACATAAGCGATCAATTCCGCATCATGCGCGCGGTTTTCATCGAGCCAAAAGATAGCTCGGAAACCAGTGGTTTTTTGACGTTCAATCGCAAGGTTCACCCAGTCTTCGATGGGGGCTTTGCGCGTGGACGCAGAGCGCCAGATATCGCCAGCTTCAACAGCCGTTTCATGCAGAACGCTACCGTCTTGCAGCACCATTTTAACGGTTCCAGCCTCGGCAATTTCAAACGTGGTTGGGTGCGAACCGTATTCCTCGGCTTTTTGCGCCATCAGGCCAAGATTTTGAACCGTACCAACGGTGGCCGGGTTCATTTTGCCATTGGCTTTAAAGAACGCAATCGCCTCGTCGTAGATCGGCGCATAGGAATTATCGGGGATCACACAAACCGTGTCCGCTTCCTCCCCTGATGGGCCCCAGCCTTTGCCGCCAGCGCGGATCAGGGCAGGCATCGAGGCATCAATAATCACATCGGATGGCACGTGCAGGTTGGTGATGCCTTTGTCGGAATTCACCATGTACATCGGCGGGCGCTGTGCAGTTACCGCATCAATCGCCGCCATAATCTCTGCGTCGCCTTCAACTTTTTCCAGCAACGTCCCCATGCCTTGGTTCGGGTTCACCCCCAGATCGGCCATGCGATCGCCGAATTTTTCAAACACGGGCGCGAGCCATGCTTTAACTGCGTGGCCAAAGATGATCGGGTCAGACACCTTCATCATCGTCGCCTTCAGGTGAAGGGAGAATAAAACACCTTCTGCCTTTGTTTTTTCAATCTCTTCGGCCAAGAACGCGCCCAATGAAGATCCGCTCATGAACGTGGCATCAACCACGGTGCCTGCGGGGTAAGAAACCGCGTCTTTCAGCACGGTTTCACCAGATGCAGTCACCAGCACGATTTTCGCAGTTGCCTCTTCTTTCAACGTGGCCGAACGCTCATTTGAAAAGAAATCATTGCCCGACATCGACGCAACGCGTGTTTTGCTGTCCGCGGACCAGTCGCCCATACGGTGCGGGTTGGCTTGCGCAAATTTCTTCACGGCCGTTGCCGCACGACGATCAGAATTGCCCTCGCGCAGAACGGGGTTCACAGCGGAGCCTTTCAGCGTGTCGTAACGTGCGCGGATTTCCTTTTCAGCATCGCTAGACGGTGTTTCATGATAATCTGGCAGCGCAAACCCTTGGGATTGCAGTTCTTCAATTGCCGCCACCAGCTGGGGCACAGACGCCGAGATATTTGGCAACTTAATCACGTTGGCCGCCGCTGTTTTCACCAAAGCGCCAAGTTCCGCCAGATCATCAGACACACGTAGGTCTTCTTTCAAATGATCAGGGAAGGTCGCAAGAATACGGCCCGCAAGTGAAATGTCTTTGGTGCCAATAGAAACACCTGCCGCAGCCGCGAACCGTTGCAAGATCGGCAGCAAAGATGCGCTGGCCAATTCTGGTGCTTCGTCAACCTTGGTGTAAACGATATCTGGATTTGCAGTGTTGACCATGTGATGTCCTTTCGGGTGATGGTATGGGTCGCGCATTGGGCCTGCGGGGCACCAACATATTACGAAATAGGCGACCATACCTTTTGTGTGGGATTCGAATTTGCCCCGTCTCTAACGCAAGAATTGGGCATTGAAAAGGGGGTTGTATACAAATGTATACCGTTAACATTGACGGTAAAATGCACGAGGCGCGACGGTGCTGGCGCCGTTTTTCCCAACGATTGTAACGGATTGCGTGCGCCATCGCGGGGCCCCAAAGCGGCATCTTTCTTCAACCGATGGTGAATATTTTAGCAAACGAAGGATGCCAGCACCCAGATTTAGATCCCGCAAAGCGGCTCGATGGAGAGAGTTGACCGTGTCGACCTTACCAAAACTTCAATACAAACAATGCCTTACAGATCAAACGCTTGGATGACTTGGGTGCAAACCCTGCGCGCACAACAGCCAACCACGCCCGCGTCCCAGCCATCTTACAACGGGTCGTGGACGCCCACGTCGTTTCATAACAATATTTACACCTCGCGCCACAATCGGCAAAGTCAGCTCAACGAAATTCGGAGCCTGCCATGCCCTTCTTGATCGACGGTTTGCAATACGCCAATTGGTCTGAAAAAATCTTTCGCCAAATGCGGGCGGGCGGAGTGGATGCTGTGCACGTCACAATTTCCTATCACGAGAATTTTCGCGAAACCGTTTTGAACATGGAACAATGGAACCGCTGGTTTCAGCAATTTCCAGACCTTATCTTTCACGGCCTGTGGGGATCAGACGTGGCGCTGGCACGCGAAACGGGCCGCACCGCGATCTTTTTCGGTTTTCAAAACCCTGCCCCGATCGAGGACGACATTGATCTGGTGCAAATCCTGCACACCCTTGGCGCACGTTTCATGCAGCTCACCTACAACAACCAATCCCTGCTCGCGACAGGCTGTTACGAGGCCGAAGACCCCGGCATCACCCGTATGGGCAAACAAGTGATCAAAGAAATGAACCGCGTTGGCATGGTCTTAGATATGAGCCATTCCGCGGATCGTTCCACGATGGAGGCCGCAGATATTTCCGAACGCCCCATCGTTGTCTCCCACGCCAATCCGCATGAATGGCAACCTGCCCTGCGCAACAAACGCGAAAAGGTGATCCGCGCGGTCACATCGAACGGCGGCATGCTCGGCTTTTCGATGTACCCGCACCACCTCAAGGGCAAAGGCGATTGCACCTTGCAAGAATTTTGCGAAATGATCGCACGAACGGCGGACAAATACGGGGCAGAACACCTCGGCCTTGGGTCTGATCTGTGCCAAGATCAACCCGACAGCGTGGTCGAATGGATGCGCGTTGGCCGCTGGTCCAAAGAAATCGACTACGGCGAAGGCACCAAAGACAACGCGGGCTTTCCACCGATGCCAAGCTGGTTTGGCGACAACCGCGATTTTGGAAACATCCGCGACGGACTGCGCGCCACGGGCCTGAATGCCGGCGAAGTCGACGGCATAATGGGCGACAATTGGCACCGCTTTTTCACCGAAAATTTCGGCCCGCAAAAATGATTGAACCACACGTCGATAAGATCCTGCTGCGCCCGCCATCCCAAGTGATGAAACTGTCGCGCATGGGGTCTGCGCACGCGCATCGCCTGTCGTTTATGCGCATCCTGATGCGGCGCATGCAGCGCGAAAATTGGCGCGTTGAAGCGACTGAATTTGAAATTGACGGCAACGGCGTCGGCCACGCGGTGTACACGGCACACACGCCAACACGGGCCTATTCGCTGGTGGCCTTTGCCCATGATCTGCCCGCTGATCTGCGCTCTGATCGTGTGATAGCAGAGGCATGGGATTGCACATTCACGTTGTTTGACGGCATCCCAACACCAAAAGACATCGAAAGACTGTCACAAAACGTACCTTTCCAAGAAGCAGGGCGTATTTCCCAATCAGAATTGTCCCTGTCGCGCGCCAACCGTTCTGTCCGCCTGTGGGCGCATGTGGTGGATCGATTGGCTGCAGGCGAACAGCCAGATCCGCAACAGGTAAGCGACGTTGGTTATCTCATGCGCACAACTGCCGTTTATGGCTCTGGCAAATTCGGCGCAGCAGATCGCCAAGACATCGCGGATCGCCCCGAATTCACCGCGCCGTTCCAATCAGAAATGCTGTCGGTTTACTTGACCCGCACCTTTGTGATGGACCTAGTCGAACACATGGCCCGCGCCAAAGGCGGCGATGCAGCCGTACCCATCGCGCCCGCAATGCGCCGGCAATTTGGCATCGGTAATTCAACCGGCCTCGGCATGGCGCCGTTTATTCTGAACCACCCGATCTTGCTGAACAACTGGGTGGCCTCAAAAGAGGAGGCCCTGTCGCGAGTACGCACGCTCAAATCCTTCACACCAAACGACCAATCGCGTTTTGGCGATCTTGTGCAGCGTGCCGATCTAAACTGGCAGCTTTGGCATTCAGAACATCCATTACAAATCATCAAACTTGCAGATTTGCGCGCGGACCTTGACGCGTTGCAAACCTTTCTTTCTGCTGGCGAAATTGTGTCTTGGGATGCGATTTTTTGCTGGGCCGAGGCGCATTTATCCGAAGAAGGCTGCGAACTTGTCGTGTCCCTTTTGATCGAATGCCACCCCGAATTTGTGGACGAATTATCTGATTGCATGTCCGCCGATGAATCCCTTGATTTTCGCATCAAAGGAGAGGTCAAATCCGGCGATGTTTTGGCCCAAATTGAGCAGATTTACGGCTGGGCCGAAACCCTCGACTGGGATGAAAATAACCACACCGCGCGGGTCTGGTATGTGTCCGAGGAAAAGCTGGAACCCCGTTTGGGCGAACGCTACGACGAAGATGACATTGCAGAATACGAACAACCGCTCAGCCCGCTGCGCGATGTGTTTCGTTTTGCGCAATGCCTTGAAACAAAAGATCAAAACACCACAATCGCCGAGGTTCTGCTAACCCATCCAGAACACCGACATGCCGCGCGACGTGTGCAAATTGCCGCGAAATATCCCTACGCCGAAATTCGCGACAACACGATTTGCGCGCAAATGCTGCCCATCGACATGCTGCGTTTCAAACTGTCATTTTTTGGCGCAAAACACTTTGATCCGCGATCCGATCGCTGGGTGCGGATCAACATGTTTGCGGGCGCGCCCTACCCCCAAGATTTGGCCACAGCGGCCGACGATTGGTTCTTTCCTGCGTTGCCAACATGATCCCGTCGCTAAGCGAAATAACCGCCACAGGGCGCAAGGCCGCAAAAGGCGCTGGCTACAGCTGGGGCTTGGCGGATGAAGCGGGCCGCGCAACCGCGTGGCTCTGGGAACACGGCATCGACGGCATCACCGCACTCGCAGATGTTCTAGACGCGCGATCCCCCCAAACATGCCCGATCTACATCGGCACCCGCCTGTGCGACGCGCCCCCGAGCGACCCAGTGACCTTTGAAAACGTCCACAGCCCAATCCTGTTGCTGTCTTTCGCAGCAGAATTATCGAAAATCACACAAGACACCTATCAACTGACCTTTGCACAGGGCGTGTTTTCAACAACCCCCAAAGCGATGTTTTGCGCGTACCTCGCAACAAATACCCAAGCATCAGCAGAGTTTTCGCGCGGCCCCGTTTCAGGCGAACAGTTGGCCCCAGCCCCGCGCCGCGAAGCCCCAGCACAGGCTTGGGCGCGCCTTGGTGCTTGGGAACATAAAACCTATGCCCCAGCAACGGAAGCATCCCGCTTGGCTGGCGCGGGCGCTGGATTGTCAGATAACGACTAGGATTGGCAGTTTTCGTCGTGAAACTGGTTGCCCGAAGGTCAGATATCGCGTTCTTTACCCCTATGCGAAACGCTGAATTCATCCGTTCGCATATTTAGAAAGACATGATGTGACCACCTCGAACCTTCGAATTGAATGGCCGACCCTTGCCCTTATTGTTGCAACTTATGCTGCTTGGTTTGGCGCGGGCGCGGTTTTGTATCCCTACTCCGCAGCCCTCGCGCTGATCGCCATGGCGGTGATTAACGCGCTGCATTCATCCCTCGTGCACGAAATAATCCACGGCCATCCAACGCGAAATGCCCGCATTAACGAAGCGTTGGTTTTCGCAAACCCGGGCCTGATCTGGCCCTTCAGACGATACCGCAAAATGCACCTAAATCATCACGCCGATGAACGCCTGACTGACCCGTTTGATGATCCAGAAAGCTATTACCGTGCGATGTATTTATACGACGGTTTTCCGACTTGGTTCAAAAAACTTCTGGCCCTGTCGAACACGCTTATCGGGCGTTTAATCCTTGGGCCACCGCTGTCAACTTTTGCCCTGATCATGGCCGACGGAGCCGCCATTTTACGGGGCGAAAAACCAGTGATCCGCGCATGGGCGCTGCATGCGTTCGGGCTGATCCCGATTGTGTTTTGCATCACGCAAATCTTTCAAATTCCGCTTTGGGTTTATGTTATCACTGCCAGTTATGGCGGCGCTGCGATTATCTCTCTGCGAACTTTCGCCGAGCATCAATGGCACGAAACACCCGAAGGCCGCACCATCGTTGTGGAACGATCACCGTTAAGTTTTCTATTCCTAAACAACAACTTGCACCTTGTTCACCATCAAAACCCCACAATGCCTTGGTACGACCTACCCGCGCTTTATGCCCAAGACCGTGACAAGTGGCATCGCCTGAATGACGGGTATATTTACCCCAACTACTGGAAGTTATTTCGATCTTATGCTTTGATAGCCAAAGAACCTGTCGTCCACCCGGCTTGGCACCGGAGCAAGGAGACCGAGTGACCCGTTACCGCGCTGCATTACCGATGTACGACCTACCCGAATTACGGGAGGAAACCACTGGCTATTGGGCCCAAATCCTGTTGGGTTTGAAATCCCGTGGCGCAGAGCCATTGGTCGATTTTTATCACCCCAAAACGGACGATGAAACGGACGCGCTGTTGCGCCATCCCCGCTTGTTATTATCGCAAACCTGTTGGGGGCCAATTTCGTGCGGTGTTGCGCCCGAATTGCACATTCTCGCGCAGCCAGATTTCTCACCCTTTGCAGGTGGAATCGGCCCGCTCTATCGCTCTGCCATCATTGCCACGGGGCGTGGCCCAAACCTTACGCCACCAAAAACAGGCGACGCAAACTTGCCCGTCGAGGCCATGATAGGCAAACGATTGGCCTTTAACGACCGCGTGTCCTTATCTGGATATCTGGGCGTGACCGCCGACATGACAGCCGCAATAGGCAACCGCAAAGCATTCTACAGCCAAGCCTTGCATTCAGGCGGCCACCGTCATTCCGTGCAAATGGTTGCGGATGGCGTCGCAGACATCGCGGCCATCGATTGTAAAACGTGGGATTTGGTGCAACGCTTTGATGATGCGGCCAAAAATGTGCGTGTGATCGGTTGGACCCAAGCGCGCAAAGGCTTGCCATTGGTGTGCAGCCCGACGCTGGATGACACGCTGAAATCCATTCTGACAGACACGTTGCTAGACCTCGGCGCGCACCCCGCCACCTAGCTCATTTTTACAAAATACGCAGGCAGGTTGTTGATCCCGTCGCGTATAATTTGCCGTCTTCCAAACCGCGTAATTCAACATCTGCTACCCCCGTCGTGCGCCCGACGTGGCCTGCTACACTTACGGCTTCTACCTCCATGCCCTCTGGCACGGGGCGCACGATATTTATCTTATATTCCAACGTGGTATAGCTTTGCCCCTTGCCCGTTTTGGACATGATCGCACAGGCCATCGCGCTGTCTAATATCGCGCCGTACCAGCCGCCGTGCGTTGTTCCCATCGGGTTCGCGGATTCGAATTTTGGAATACCACGAAACACGGCGCGCCCATTTTCAACACTTTCCAAACGGAAATTCATCAATCCCGCAATCGGGGGTGCCGCAACCTCGCCTGTTAGGGTTTTTTGCAGATATTCCAGCCCCGTCCATTCCGCTACATCGGCGTGTTTGGGGAAATCCGCGGGGGAAAGGGCAGGTTTCAGATCGCGCATGTGTTTGCTCCGGCAAATATTCTTTGCCAAAGCCTACGTCCAAGCATCCCCTACCTTCAAGCGTTACGCGCTCGCTTGCAGTGCCAAGTGACGCGGCGTTCTGCCAAGCGCACGGCACACATCAGCGGTAAGGTTCGGATCATTCAGCGTGTAAAAATGCAATCCGCTCACGCCCTCATTCAGCAAATCATCACAGGTTTCCGCGCATAACGCCGTTGCAAACAACCGTTCTGTGTCCGATGCCCTTGCATGGCGAAACCCCTCTTCCAGCCAGCTCGGAATTGGAATCGCGCAGGCATTTGCAAATTTGCGGGTCTTTTGCCAATCCTCGATCGGCAACACACCGGGTACAATTTCTTGCGTTATCCCAGCAGCGGCACATTTATCGCGAAACCGCAGGAAATCATCCTTTTCAAAAAAGAACTGCGTGATCGCGCGATCCGCCCCCGCATCAAACTTTGCCTTCAAATGATCGATGTCAGATGTGTCAGACACCGCATCGGGGTGGCGATTGGGATAGGCGGCAACCGTTACATCGAAATCGCCCAGTGCTTTTAACGCGGTAATCAGCTCGATTGCCCCTGCAAACCCATCCGCCTGCGCCACAAACTCACCGTTTGGCCCCGTTCCGTCCCCGCGCAGCGCAACAATGCGTTTCACACCCTTTGCCGCATACGCCCGCGCAACCGACAGCGTTTCGTCTTTCGACGCATCAACGCAGGTCAAATGCCCCGCAACAGGCACACCATAATTTTGCGAAATCACGCTAGCCGCCGAACAGGTCAGATCGCGCGTCGATCCACCCGCGCCATAGGTGATCGACATGAAATCGGGCGAAAACACCTGCAGCGTTTCAACGGCATTCCAAAGCCGAAAACTGCCATCAAGCGATTTTGGCGGGAAGAATTCAAAGGACAGATCGAATGTGCGGGTCATGATAACTCTCTTTTTTGAAGCTCACCACCTTATGCCCGCTCAATCGAACTTGAAGCAAATTCATATTTCTAATAATAATAACGCGAATGATTCATATTGAGGCATGCCATGTATCTCGAATTTCGACACTTACGTTCCATTCGTGCGATCCACCAGCAGGGTGGCCTTGCCCGCGCAGCAGAGGTGTTGAACGTCACGCAATCCGCATTATCGCATCAAATCAAAGCATTGGAAGAACAGGTCGGAATGGAGCTGTTTTTGCGTCGTTCCAAACCCCTGAAATTATCGAAAGCTGGGCATAAGCTGTTGCAATTAGCTGAAAAAGTTCTGCCACAGATAGATTTACTCGAAACTGATTTCGCCGATCTGATCGCTGGCAAAGCAGGCCGCATGCACATCGCAATCGAATGCCACGCCTGTTTCGAATGGCTGTTCCCCGTGCTCGAAGAATTCCGCAAAGGCTGGCCAAATGTCGACGTAGATATCCGCCCGGGCCTCGCTTTTGATGCCCTGCCCGCTTTGCAACGCGAAGAGGTTGATTTGGTGGTTTCTGCTGATCCGGAAGAACTAGACGGTGTCGAATTCATCCCATTGCTCGATTACGAACCCACCTTTGTTTGTGCCCGCACGCACCCGCTGGCCAAAAAACCCTTCATCGAGGCCGAGGATTTTCGCAATGAAGCCCTGATCACATATCCTGTCGACAAAACCCGTCTTGATGTGTTTTCCGAACTGCTCACCCCTGCCCGTGTTGAACCAAAATCCTTGCGCCAAGTGGAACTAACGGCGGTGATTATGCTGCTGGTCGCATCAGGGCGTGGTGTCAGCGTCTTGCCCGATTGGGTGATCGCCGAGGAAAAATACGGCCATGATTTTGTCGCCAAAAAGCTGACCAAAAAGGGCCTAACCCGCCGCCTGTACGCTGCCATCCGCACCAGCGAAGTGGACAACGGATACATGCGTGATTTCGTTACAATCACGCGGGATCGTCAACCAAACACCTAAAATTCCCTTGGCATTGCGCAGCCAGAGGCATAAAGAGCCGCTAACCCCATCTACAGGACGCCCCTCATGTCGCAAATGTCTGCAAATATTAACATCATGATTAAAGCCGCCCGTCGGGCTGGTCGCTCCTTGGTGCGCGATTTTGGCGAGGTGGAAAACCTGCAAGTTAGCACCAAAGGCCCGGGTGATTTTGTGTCTAAGGCTGACTTCAAAGCAGAAGAGATGCTGCAAGAAGACTTGATGGAAGCGCGGCCTAACTATGGATGGTTGGGCGAAGAAAGCTCAGAAATCGCAGGCGAAGACCCGACCCGTCGTTGGATCGTCGATCCGCTTGATGGCACCACGAACTTTCTGCACGGTTTGCCGCATTGGGCGATTTCCATCGCGCTGGAACACAAAGGTGAAATCGTCGCCGCTGTTGTTTTCAATCCAATCGGGGAAGAATTGTTTGCCGCTGAAAAAGGCGCTGGCGCGTGGTTGAATGATCGTCGCATGCGCGTTGCGGGCCGCCGCGACATGAGCGAAATGATCTTTTCCACGGGCCTGCCATTTGCGGGCCGTTCAGATTTGCCTGAAACACTGGGTGATTTGGCGCGTATTTTGCCGGGTTGTGCTGGTGTGCGCCGTTGGGGCGCGGCCTCGCTTGATCTCGCCTACACGGCCGCTGGTCGCTACGATGGGTTCTGGGAACGCAACCTGAAACCATGGGACATAGCTGCGGGCATTCTGATCGTAAAAGAAGCAGGCGGGCTTGTTGAAAGCATCGAAACCAAACACGGTAACCCAATTGAGGACGGTTCAATTATCGCCGCACCCAACCAAGTGTTTGATCGTTTCGCCAAACTTGTGCGCAATGATTAATCCAGCCGCCTAATCTAACCGCGTGACGGTGGCATCGCCTGCCGTCATATCGCCCTTGGCGCGATCAAACCGCAAGTATGCAATGCCTTTGCCGCCCGCTTGGGTGAACAATGTGCCGGCTACTTTTCCATCCGCTAGAATGTCTGTGCCAACTGGGGCAGTTCCGCGAACAGAAACTGTCGCCAGCCCCTTGCGCAATTCCGTCTTGTGCTTCATCCGCGCCGTCACTTCTTGGCCAACATAGCATCCTTTGCGAAAATCAACGCCGTTCAGCCGTTCAAATCCACTTTCCAGAATATACGACGCATCCGCGATCAATTCCGCTTCGCTTTCTGGCACGCAGTGTTCCACACGAATTGCATCCCAATCCACATCATCATTTGCTTGCGGTGCATCCGAAATCATCCGCCACCCCATCGCCACGTGGCGCGGATCAGCAAACGCCCCCGCAGGCGCATCGCCCAACCCACGATGAACATGCAATCCGCTGTCAGAAATAACCACATCGGCGCGTAATTTATACATCGTCAAACGCTGCGCCAGTGCGGGCGCGCGCGCGGCGGATACGTCCAACAAAATGTCATCGCCATCCGCTGTTTGAAAGAAATCAAACAGATATTTCCCCTGCGGCGTCAAAAGCGCGGTGTACACAAACCCGTCTTTCATCCCAGACAGATCATTGGTCACCATATCATTCAAAAATTTATATGTGTCTGATCCAGACAATCGCAAAACACTTCGTTCCATCAGGGAACCTCGCTATCTCATGCTCGCCCTTGGGCGCTTAACACGGTATGTAAGGCCTGAACCCTTTGAAGGCCAGCGTGACGATGCCCGCACCCCTAACTGTCTTGATCCCGACGCTGAACGCAGCCGACAGCCTTGGCCCCACTTTGGCCAGCATGTTTGATGGTGTCCAAGACGGATTGATCGCAGAATTGATCTTCGCGGATGGAGGATCAACCGATGGCACGGCTGCAATCGCAGATGACATCGGCGCAACGCTGATCACATCAGCCCCGGGTCGTGGCACTCAGCTTGCAACCGCGGCCAAAACGCTCAAAACGCCTTGGCTGATGGTGATCCACGCAGATACAGTTCTGTCGCAGGATTGGACGCGCCCCGTACGCGATCACATCAATACATCCCAGAATGCCGCCTATTTTCGCCTAGCATTCGACAGCACAAAACCTGCCGCTCGTCGAACCGCTGCGTGGGCCAACTTGCGTTCAAAATTGTTCCAACTGCCCTACGGCGATCAGGGTTTGCTATTGCCAACGGCCCTATACAAAAACGTCGGTGGATATGCTGATATCCCTCTGATGGAAGACGTGAAAATTGTGCGCGCCTTGCGGGGGAAACTTACGCAACTTGACGCAACAGCCACAACAAGTGCCGCGAAATATGATGCTGAGGGGTATCTGAAACGGGGCAGTAAAAACCTGCTGACCCTGTCAAAATATCTGATGGGCGTGTCGCCAGAAACCCTTGTGAAACGGTATTAAAGCGGGTCGCCTGAATTGCCGAACCCAACGAACCGTCCGACCATTTCTAACAACCCGCGCCGCCTGCCCGGGCCCGCAAATGAACGCGGCCGATTGCGCGACCCATTCTCTGATTTCATATCGAACTGCAGGTTATACAGCTCCGAATAGATACCACCACGTTCCAGAAGTTCTGCGTGAGTTCCTTGATCAACAACACGGCCTTTATCCATCACCACAATCTGATCCGCATCCATGATCGTCGCCAAACGGTGCGCAATCACCAGCGTTGTGCGATCTTTGGACAGCACTTCCAATGCTTTGCGGATCGCCGATTCTGATTGGGCATCAAGCGCCGAGGTTGGCTCATCCAACATCAAGATCGGCGCATTGCGCAAAATCGCCCGTGCGATCGACAATCGCTGACGTTCCCCGCCAGAAAAGCTCGCCTTTGAAGGGTCGATCTTGGTTTCATATCCCATTGGCAAAGCCGAAATAAAATCATCCGCCGCCGCCGCCTTTGCAGCAGCCACGCAGGCTTCTTTGTCCGAACCCTCGCGGCCAAAACCGATGTTTTCCGACACCGTGCCAGACAACAAAACACTGTCCTGCGAAACCACCGAAATTTGATTGCGCAGCGCGGTTAGTTTGTGATCCGTAATGTCACGCCCATCAATTGTGATCTTGCCTTTTGTGGCGTCAAATAATCGGGGTAACAGGTTGAAGATAGTCGATTTACCTGCACCGGAACGCCCTACAAACGCATAAGTTTTACCCGCTTCAATCGTGAGGTTAATATCGTGCAACGCCGCATATCCATCGGGGTACACAAAGCTGACATTTTCAAACCCGATGTCACCCTTTGGAAGGGTGCCATCAGCGTAAGAAAAATCGCCGTCCTCAATTTCATTTTCAGCATCATACAACGCATAAACACGTTCCAACGCGGCCATGCCCTGCAATCCAACGGCATAGGCACCGCCCAATTTACGCGCGGGGTTTGTTGCAACGCCCAGCGCCGTGATTAATCCGATGAACCCTGACAATTCAATTGCGCCAGATTGCATGCGCCACGCAACCAAGAACAACAAAACCGCAATGGCAATACCACCCAAAACCTCGATCATCGGGGTCACCAACGCTTGCCATTTCACCAAGGAAACCCGCAATCCGTACAACTTCTCAAACACACCGTTTGATGTGCGCTTTAGCCATTCTTCCAACTGATACGTGCGCACCATCCGAATCCCAGACAGCCCCTCGTTGACGTTTTCGGTCATGTAAGCGATCTCGCCTTGGGTTTCGGTCGCGATACGGCGAATGCGTGCGCCCGAAATGCCAATCGGCCCCAGTGCCAATGCAAAAACCAAAACCAGCCCAATCGCCATCGCCCAATCAATCGACAACATCACGATGATCGCGGCGATAAGGGTTAAAACGTCTCTGACGGATCCAAACACCAGAATCGATGCTTGGCGCACCAATTCAATATCCGCTGAAAACCGCGTGGCCAGCGCCGCAGGAGATTCCGCCAACAGATGCGCCAAATCCATATACACAAGACGATCGAACATGTGCTTTTGCATGTTCGCCTGCACACGGCTCAATACTTTGTTTTGCACGACTTGTTGCATGTAATGCCCAAGACCCTTGATAAGGGTCAGGCAGACAACCCCGATTGGGCCCCACCAAATCACCGAAAAGCTTTTTGATTCTAACGCGCCGATGACCCATTCCATAAATTTCGCATAGCCAGCGGTCGATACGGCGACAATCACCATGAAAAACAGGGCAACCAACATCATCGGCCAATGGGGGATCATCCAATCACGCCACAGTCGGCCATAGGCCTGACGGGCGTTCAAACGGGGTGTTTCTGTGGTGCTCATGAAAGCCTTTACGAACAACAGCCGCTAGGCCAATCGGGCCGACCTTGTACCATCTTACCCCGTGCTGTCCATGATAAGATGAAATTCGTTTTGACCTTCTGTGTTTCCCCGCATAGGTCTTAGGCAAACAAGCCCCACAGAAAGCCTGCCCCATGTCGCTCAATTTTGGCCGTGAACAACTCTCCATCCCTGGTCCATCCGTTATGCCAGACCGCGTTTTGGCAGCCATGCACCGCCCCTCGCCCAATATTTACGAAGGCGAATTGATTGATCTCACCGCCAGTCTGTTTCCTGATTTAAAAACCGTGGCGCAAACAAAACACTTTGCGACGATTTACATTTCCAACGGTCACGGTGCTTGGGAAGCGGCGATTTCCAACACCTGTTCCAAAGGCGATACGATTCTTGTGCTGGTCACGGGGCGCTTTGGCCAAGGCTGGGCGGACATGGCGACGCAACTGGGCGTGAAAACGAAAATCCTCGATTTTGGCGACAGCGCAGATGCCGATCCCGCCGCCGTAACAAAGGCCCTAGAAGACGACACGGATCACACCATTAAGGCCGTTTTCACCGTTCAAACAGACACGGCCAGTTCCGTGCAAAACGATATTCCTGCCCTGCGCGGCGCAATTGACGCGGCCAACCACCCTGCCTTGTTCTTTGTCGATTGCATCGCGTCTTTGGGCTGTGATCGCTTTGAAATGGATGCTTGGGGCGTCGATGTTATGGTCACGGGTTGCCAAAAGGGGTTGATGACCCCCGCTGGCATGTCCTTCGTATTCTTCAACGACAAAGCAGATGTCGCCTACCAAAACGCTGACCTTAAAACGCCTTATTGGGATTGGCACCCCCGCGCCAACCCAGAAGCCTACTACCAACATTTCTGCGGCACCGCGCCAACGCATCATTTGTACGGTCTGCGCGAAGCGCTCAATATTCTTGTCCTTGAAGAAGGGATCGAAGCCGCATGGGCCCGCCACCAAACAATGTCGCGCGCCGTTTGGGCGGCGGTCGAAACATGGGGCTGTCTTGAATTAAACATCAAAGACCCTGCCAAACGCAGCCAAGCGGTGACAACTGTTTTGTCCAAAAATGATGAATGTGGAAAACTACGACACTGGTGCGAACATCAAGCGGGCCTAACCCTCGGCATCGGCCTCGGGCTTGCGGTTCAGGGCGAAAAAAGCTGGAACAACGTCATGCGCATTGGCCACATGGGGCATTTGAACCCTGTGATGTTGATGGGTGCGCTCGGCACCATTGATGCAGGGCTAAAGGCAATGAAAATCCCACACGGATCAGGTGCGCTTGATGCGGCGAGCGCAGAGATCGCCAAACATTTTACCGAAAGCTAAGCCCGTTCTGCCGCCTTATCCGCATTCATCAAAGGTTGATCCGCTGCACCCATAACGGCCTTGTCATAGGGATCACGCGCGAACACTTCTCGCACCATCTCGCGAAAGAAATCTAGCGGTAAGGTGTCGTACTCAGGGTCAAAACTCGATTGATCCCAGCGTTCGCAAAACTGTGCACAATCGGCAAAATAGCGGTGCCCTTTGTGGCGATCCCGTTTGTGCTGATCCCCGCCCTCCGTCAGGTGCCCGTAATACACCATCTGGAAATCCCCGTGGGTTTCCACCACCCAGCGGCACTGTTCGCGCACAAACGGTTTCAGGATCGTCGCGGCATATTCATCGTGATTGTAGGGCGCAAAAATATCGCCAATATCGTGCAACAACGCTGACACAACCCAATCAATATCCGCCCCGTCCCGCCATGCCCGCGTAGCCGATTGCACCGAATGTCCCAGTCGTGTGATTTTATACCCAGACAGCCCTTCGTCCAGATGCTCCAGCGCGTGCAACAGCCGATCCGCCGTGCCTTTGGTGTATTCGACCTCGTGTTCCTCAAGAAACTCATAATCTTCCTTGGTGCCGTCCTTCATTGCGGTAAAACTGACCTGTTCCATCATGTGTTCCTTTCGTAAGTTTCGCGTTCATTGCAACACCACCCAGCCCCCCTTTGGCAAGAGTTTAAATTTCGACCTGCGCAAACCACTACAAATCCGTTTATTTCAAATCAGACACATAAAATTGCGTAGCGTTTGAACTGGACCTGCGCCCATAATGCAATACCCTAGCGAAAACCAATTTAGCCAAGGCGCATCCATGAATACCCCAATTGTAAAGTTCGGCATTTCCCAACCCGCAGCCCGCGTTGAAGACATTCGTTTGGTCACGGGCCAAGGCCGTTTCACCGATGATATCGCACCTGTGGGCGCGCTGTTCATGTACGTCGTTCGCTCGCAAATGGCCCATGCGAATATCACTGCGATTGAAACAGATGATGCAAAAGCCAGTGCAGGCGTGCACGCCGTTTACACCGCCGACGATCTGGACGGCGTGATGGAAAACAAGATGGCGGGCATTCCTGTTCAAAACATCGACGGAACCACCGCACCCATTCCCTATCGCCCGATCCTCGCCAAAAACCGCGTGCTTTTCGCAGGCGAAGCCGTCGCGATGGTGATCGCGCAAACCTTGCAACAGGCCCGCGATGCGGCCGAGCAGATCTTTATCGACTACGACGATCTGCCCACCTCGATGGAACTGGATTTTGACGGCGAAGAACTGCACGCAGAGGCCCCTAAAAACCTCGCTTACGATTGGGGTTTTGGCGATTTAGACGCGACAGATGCCGCCTTCAAATCCGCCGCGCACCACGTCAAACTCGATATCATCCACAACCGCGTCATCTGCAACTCAATGGAACCACGCGCCTGTTACGCCGAAGTTGACGGCGATAATTTGCACCTTTGTTTTTCGGGCCAAGGGGTTTGGGGCCTGAAACGCACCATCGCTGCGGCCTTTGGCACAGACGCAGAAAACGTGCGCGTCACCACCCCAGATGTGGGCGGCGGGTTTGGTATGAAAGTCCACGCCTACCCCGAATATCTGCTGGCTGTTTTTGCCGCCAAAATGCTGAATAAACCCGTGCGTTGGAACCCTGATCGTTCCGAAGCCATGCTCTCTGACAACGCCTGCCGCGATCTAACGACCGTTGCCGAAGGCGCGTTCGACGAAAACCACAAACTGATCGCCATTCGCATTAATTCCATCTCAAACCTCGGTGCATACTCATCAGGTTTCGGCCAAAACATCCAATCCACACTGGCGCAAAAGGTATTCCCGGGCGTTTACGACGTGCAAATCGGCTATTTCGGGGTGAAAGGCGTTTACACCAACACCACCCCCGTTGATGCCTACCGTGGCGCAGGCCGCCCCGAAGCAATTTACGTGATGGAACGCCTGATCGATCACGCAGCACGCCAATTTGGCATGGATCAATCGCAACTACGGCGCAAAAACTTTATCACTGCCGCGCAAATGCCCTACACCTCCCTTGCGGGTGAACTTTACGACACGGGCGATTTTGACAAAGTCCTGTCCCGCGCCGAAGCCGAAGCAGACATCACTGGATTTTCAGTGCGCAAAGCCGACAGCGCCAAGGCGGGAAAAATTCGCGGCCTAGGCCTATGTTTTTACATCGAAAGCATCTTGGGCGCGCCTCAAGAAACCACGCGCATCGAATTTGGCGATAACGGCATCCTAAACCTGTATGTTGGCACGCAATCCAACGGCCAAGGCCACGAAACCGCCTACACGCAACTGGTCTGCGAAAAAACAGGCTGGGATCCCGCTAACGTCAACATCATCCAAGGCGACAGCGATGCCATTCCCAACGGCGGCGGCACGGGCGGCTCACGATCGGTGACGATGCAAGGCAACTCCATCTTCAAAACCTCTGATCTGGTGATCGACACCCTAAAACCGCTGGCCAGCGACGAGTTAGAAGTCAGCGCAGGCGACGTAGATTTCAGCGATGGCGCGTTCAACATCATCGGTACAGATCGCAAAATCACCCTGCCCCAAGTGGTTGAAAAGGCGCAGGAAAAGGGCCTCAACGATCTGCTCGATCAATCCGTTGAATACGACCTACCGGGGCGCAGCTATCCCAACGGTGCGCATTACTGCGAGGTCGAGATCGATCCCCAAACAGGCCACACACAGGTCGTGAAATACACCATCGTCGATGATTTTGGCCTGCTGATAAACCCGATGCTCGCAGAGGGCCAAGTCCACGGCGGCGTGGTGCAAGGCATCGGCCAAGCCATCACCGAACACACGGTATACGATGAAACAGGCCAGCTGCTGACAGGCAGTTTCATGGACTACGGCATGCCACGCGCCACCGATGTGCCGCACATGGATTTCCACGTTGAACTGGTGCCGTCCACGGCCAATGAAATCGGCATGAAAGGCTGCGGCGAAGCAGGAACCGTTGGTGCATTGGCCGCCGTGATGAACGCGGTGCAAGACGCGGTTTGGGACAAAAATATCCGCCACGTCGATATGCCCGTCACGCCACTGCGCATGTGGAACTGGCTGCAAGGGGCGCAATGACAGACGCCACGCAATCCGTTTGGCGACGCTTTACCGCGCGTCTGAAATCATCGCTTTTGCGATCTGACAGCGATGTCGTTCCAACGCCACCGTCGCGCAAACCCCGCACCCATGTTTTGATCATCGATGGCACCCAAAGCCGCCTCGGCGAAGATGAGGAAACCAACGCGGGCCTGCTGTATAAACTGTTAAAAGAGGCCCATAACCCGGAGGATGGATCGCTTTGGTATCACCCCGGCATCCAAGGGCACGGGTTTTGGAATTGGGTCACAATCGCCTCTGGTTGGGGCATAAATCAGGCAATCTTTGACGGCTACGCTCAGCTTGCCGAGAAATACAATGCTGGCGATAAAATCTACCTTTTTGGATTTTCGCGCGGTGCCTACGCCGTGCGTTCGATTTCAGGAATGATTGGCACCGTGGGGTTGTTGCGCTGCCACAATGCAACGAACGAAAAGCTGCGATTTGCCTTCCGTCTGTACGAATCTCAGTCCAACCCAGCGGCGCGAAGCACGTTCAAATCCATCCACTGCCACGATAATCCCAGCATCGAAATGATCGGCGTTTGGGACACCGTCAAGGCGCTTGGCCTGCCCTATCCCATCCTGACCTACCTCGCGCCAATGGCCACCGAATTTCATTCCACCAACATTTCAGACCCCGTGCAATCAGGCTATCAGGCGCTGGCGCTCGACGAAGATCGCACCGCCTATCGCCCCGTGATCTGGGATGTGGAGCCCGGCTGGAAGGGGCATTTAGAACAGGTTTGGTTCAAGGGTGCGCATGCAGATATCGGCGGGCATGTCTGGAAAACCCCAAAATCACGCCCGCTTTCAAACATCCCGCTGATCTGGATGGGCGAAAACGCCGAAAAACATGGGCTAAAACTGCCCTTGGGTTGGCAATCACGATTCCCGACGGATGCAAACGCCCCTGCGGTCGGATCCCGTTCTGGGATTGGTAAATTCTTTCTGCTGCGTACGCCGCGAGTTCAGGGCGAAAAGCCGTTTGAATACATGCACAGCTCCACTGGCAGCGCCACACCCCTATCTGCCACCCACGCCGATGCACCCGCCACCAACACCTAAGCGACAATTCACCGCCCTTCAAAACGCCAAATCCGTTGCAGCCCGCGCCGCAGTATGGCACTACAAGTATCAACTGCTTACAAAATAGACTTAAAGGTTTCGCCATGACGGATTTTACTGCGGCTCGTACAACAATGGTTGATTGTCAGGTTCGCCCTTCGGATGTGACCAAATACCCGATCATCGACGCGCTTTTGACAGTACCACGCGAAGAATTTGTTCCGTCGTCGAAACGCGCAGTGGCCTATATGGGCGAGCATATCGCGCTTGATACGGCGCGGGTCGTGCTGGATGCTCGCACTTTTGCCAAAATGCTGGATCTTGTTAACATCCAACCCAGCGAATTGGTTCTCGATCTAGGGTGTGGCTATGGCTATTCCTCTGCGGTGATGGCGAAAATGGCCGAGGCCGTTGTTGGCGTTGAGCCAAACGAATCCATGGCCAAAGAAGCCTCCGAACTGCTCGCGACCCATGGCGCAGACAATGTGATGGTTGTGCAGGGCGAACTTGCACAGGGGGCACCGAAGCACGGACCGTATTGCGTGATCGTGCTCGAAGGTGCGGCCGAAACCATTCCAGCGGAAATCATGGATCAGTTGAAAGTCGGCGGTCGCATTGTCGCCATTCGCCAGATGGGCGGCATGGGCAAATGCAAAATCGGCCTAAAACGCGACACCGGCGTCGATTGGCGCGGCGCCTTTGAGGCAGACGCGCCGATCCTACCAGGATTTGAAAAAGCGGCCGAATTTACCTTTGGCTAACCAAATTATCGCAAGTTGTGACAGTGCAGGATACTGTAAGAATTGATGGGAATACGCGGATGCTTAAACGGTTAAAATCAACGGGCTTCGCGGTTGCGCTGGCTGTCTTGTCACTGCCTGCATCTGCCACCACGCTGGCTGATGCGCTTGTTCTAGCGTATCAAACCAACCCGCAAATTCTGGCACAACAGGCGGCACTGCGCGCCACGGACGAATCTGTTATTTCGGCGCGTTCCTTGCTATTGCCTGCATTAACCCAAACCATTCGCGCCACCCGCGCCGCCCGCCTGAACACCCGCAGCGATCTTCGTGACCCGCAAGGGCAATGGACCCATAACACCACGCTGACCATCCAACTTTTTGATGGTGGTGCGGATCGTTTGAACATTGATGCCGCTCGTATGGGCGTTCTGGCTGGCCGCCAAGCCCTGTTGCAGGTTGAACAATCCGTTTTATTCAGCACCGTTCTGGCCTATGTCGATGTGCGCCGCGATCAGCAATTTGTGCGTTTGGCCCAGAACAACGTGCGCGTTTTGCGTGAACAGGTTCGCGCCGCAAACGACCGTTTTGAGGTTGGCGAAGTCACCCGCACAGATGTTTCCCAAGCCCAAGCACGCCTCGCGGCAGCCCTGTCCCAATTGGAAACAAATCGCGGGCAACTGGCACGATCCGAAAACGCCTACACGGCTGTTGTCGGCATTCCACCGCGCAATTTACGCAACCCACCAGCGGCCCCAAAACTGCCAGGCACCGTTGAAAAAGCCGAGGCCGTTGCCATACGCAAACACCCTCGCGTGATGCAGGCCCAATTCAACGCTAAGGCCGCAGAACTGTCTACGAAATCCACCTTTAAAAACCGTCACCCACAAATAAACGGCCAAGTTGGATACGATTTTGGGTCAAATTTTGGTGGCACACGCTTAACGACAGATGACGTCACCGCCAGCATCACAGGCACATTCAACATCTATCAAGGGGGTCGGTTGGACAGTGATCGACGCCGCGATATCGCGCTCTATCAACAGGCGCTCTCAAACGTGCAGCAATCTGGCTATGTCACACGCCAAGGTCTGCGGGATGCTTGGGCAGGTTGGAAAACTGCTAGCGCATCTATCAAATCAAACCGCGAACAGGTTCGCGCGGCGCAAGTTGCCTTTGAAGGTGTCACAGAAGAGGCCAAACTCGGTGCGCGAACAACCCTTGATGCCCTTGACGCCGAACAAGAACTATTGTCCGCAAGATCGCAATTGGTGAACGCCATCCGCGATCAATATGTAGCGCAGTACCAGGTCCTCGCAGAGATGGGTTTGATGACCGCGCAGCACCTTAATCTGGGTGTTCCGATCTATAATCCAGATGTGAACGCACGGGCCGTCACAAAAAAACAACTCGGTATCTTAGGCGAAAAACGCATCAAACTTTTCGATAAGCTTAAAAAAAGAAACGGCGGCTGATTTTAGACAACAGTTGCCCGAATCTACGTTTCTAAGTACACTTCACGCCGAGGCAAAAGGAGTGGACAAATGTCCGAAACAGGCAGAAAAATGGATGTCGAAGACGTCCTATCATCAATTCGTCGGTTAGTGTCGGAAGAAGCGAGAACAGCTTCAGACGCGGAAACCACGGATAAAAACGCATCAAACACCGACGCGCAGTTGTTGCAGCAAAGCAACGCGGCAGAGCAAGACAAACTTGTTCTGACCCCGTCGTTGCGCATAAGTGAAACAAATTCCCCCGCCCCTGCGGCCTCGGAAATTGAACAACGCATCGCCGATATTGAATCGCTGGTTATGTCCGAAGCTGTGGACCATTCCCAGTCTGACATTGCACAAAATGTAGATGTGCAAGACATCGAAGATGTTTCAATCGACACGCCAAAAGAAACGGCAGATTTCGCTGAAATGGTCGATGAAGTAACCGAAACAGTTACCGAAGACGCGACCGCTGAAATGATGTCCGCATTGCATCTCTCGATGAAGGATTTCGCACGCGCTGAACCACCGTTGACTGCAAATCTGTCAGGTGCGCCATCGTTAGAAACACCTTTGGACGACGATCAAAACGACACCGCAGAAGGCACGGCAAACGACGCCATAGAAGTTGCTGAATTTAGTGATATCGAGACGTCAGAAACGCTGGACGATGTCAGTTTTCCAAGCGACAGCCCCTTTGAGGCAGATTTGGAAAGCGTTCCACCGCAGCCAGATTTCATGCAGATGGTACCTGACGCAGACGATGATGTTGAAATCGAAACAGACGCGGCCCAAGCCCCTGTTCGTGACACCATCATCAATCGCGAACCGCCGCTTTCTGCTCCCGAACCAGAACCTGCCGCAGCCGCGAGCAGTGCGTTGTTCGAAGAGCCGATGGATTACACTGACGACGATACCTTCCTTGATGAGGAAACCTTGCGCGAAATGGTATCCGAAATGGTTCGGTCTGAATTGCAGGGCGAATTGGGCGATCGCATCACGCGCAACGTGCGCAAATTGGTGCGCCGTGAAATTCACCGCGCTATGGCGTCTCGTGATTTCGAATAAAATTAGGCCGCTGGCGGCACCACAATATCAGCCGCCAGCGACCAGATCATCTCTACGTCCAGATGCTCTTCGATGTGATCCGCCAAAGCGTCCAGCGTTTCATCAATCACATTTTCAAACACCAAATCACTGGTTTCTGCGCCCAAACTGGCCAAATACGCCTGCCGAAATGCGTCCGAGCTGAAAATCCCGTGCACATAACATCCGCGCACCAGCCCATCAGCGCTCGAAGCGCCCTCATCTGATCCTTCAATCTCAAGCCATGGGCGCAGGCAATCTGGCCCTTGGGTGTGGCCGATATGAATTTCATAACCAGCCAAATCCGCACCAGATTTCAGATCATGGCCCTGCACTTCGGTCAGGGTCTTTTGCGGCGTCATCACCGTTTCAACCTCCAACAAACCCAACCCCAGAACCTGCCCCGCTGGCCCTTCAATGCCATCAGGGTCTTTGATAATTGCGCCCAGCATTTGATAGCCACCGCAAATTCCCAACACAGGTTTGCCGCGCTCTGCATGGCATAAAATATCCACGTCCCAGCCCTGTTCGCGCATAAATGCCAGATCACCGATTGTGGATTTACTGCCCGGAATAAGCACCAAATTCGCATCTTCAGGAATCCGCTCGCCAGGGGGCACCATCACCACGCTCACGCCTGGTTCCAGCTTTAGCGGGTCCAGATCATCAAAATTCGCAATCCGTGACAATCGCGGCACCGCGATCTTGAACGCACCAGTGCCCCCGCCAGCAATATCCGTAGCATCCTCGGCGGGCAATTTACCAGCACCCCCAAACCACGGCAAAACGCCCAAAGCATGCCAACCCGTGTGTTCCACAGCTATTTGCAATCCTTCGTCAAACAGGCTGACATCACCGCGAAATTTGTTGATCAAAAAACCCTTGATCAGCGCGTTGTCTTCTGGCCCCAGCAACACATGCGTCCCAACCAATTGCGCCAATACACCTCCCCGATCAATGTCGCCGGTCAGCAGAACTGGCACGTTTGCGGCACGCGCAAATCCCATGTTCGCGATGTCACCTTCGCGTAAATTCACCTCGGCTGGGCTGCCAGCACCCTCCACCAAAACGATATCACAATGCTCTGCCAAACGATGAAAGCTCTCCAACACTTTGGGCATCAAAGTCGGCTTCAACTTGCCGTATTCCCGCGCCTTAAGGGTGGCGATGCGGGTTCCGTGCACCACAACTTGCGCCCCAGTTTCCGTTTCAGGCTTTAGCAAAACAGGGTTCATATCCGTGTGCGCCTGCACGTTACACGCGCGCGCTTGCAACGCTTGGGCGCGGCCAATTTCGCCGCCATCGCCCGTAACGGCGGCATTGTTGCTCATGTTTTGGGGTTTGAACGGCAGCACGCGCAGGCCGCGGCGTACAAAAGCACGACACAACCCAGCAACGATCATGGATTTCCCAACGTTCGATCCAGCCCCCTGGATCATAATGGACTTCGCCATCCCACACCCTATACTCATCTAAACAAAGCAGATACGCGCACAAATGAACACACCCACCCACCTGATACTGGCCGCTGCGATCTTTGCCAAGCCAGAGCAACGCAAAGTGACAACAGCAGCCCTGTTAGGTGGCTTTATACCAGATTTTTCACTGTATTTTATGTTCATTTGGCACAGGTTTGTTCTGAATACGTCAACAAACGAAATTTTCGACGAACTTTACTATTCTGACTACTGGCAGCAAATCTTTGCCATCGACAATTCATTTGTCCTCTGGGCCATCGCTTTGGCCGTTGCCCTGTACACCAAAAGCCGCATTTTGATTGTTTTTTGCGCCGCCGCGTTCATCCATCTTCTGTGTGATTTCCCCCTGCACGTAGACGATGCGCGCGCCCATTTCTGGCCAATCACCATGTGGAAATTCGAGAGCCCCGTCAGCTATTGGGATGCAAATCACCACGGTGGCATCTTCTCTGTCTTCGAAATCCTGCTGGTGTGTGTTCTTCTGGGTATTTTATGGCGTCGCTTTGAAACCCTTCTGCCCCGTCTGCTGATTGCCGCAGCAGCCACTCTAACAATTGCCCCATTTGTCGTGTTCCGCTTGATCATGCAGCTTGGCGGCTAACTTCCCCTTGCCACCCCTTTTTGCCATTGCTATAGCCCTCCTTACACCAAAGGATGGCGAGTTGGCGGAGTGGTGACGCAGCGGATTGCAAATCCGTGTACACGAGTTCGATTCTCGTACTCGCCTCCAAATGAAATCAATGACTTAGATCAATACCCGCTTAGCGCATTTTAAGAATGTGTGCGTTTTCACATCAATTAAGGAAATTCGTACTGACCACTCTTTGCCCAGCGCAATTTATTGATGCAATTTGAGTGGATTGTGATGCGTCTCCAGAAGTGCCCACCGCCGCTATTTCCGCTATTCCGCTACACGAGAACGGTATAATGGAAGAAAATCGCAGACTGGCAGTCCGATTGGCCCTAGAACCATTCTTGCGTGATTGAAAATTGTTATGGCAGATCAGCATATTACGATGAAATCCTTTCCATTTTTGAGCATGCAAAATCGGGCCAAACCCTTTGCGATTCCATCATTTCCAGCTCGCAATCTCTTTTAAAAGCCGTTGGTGTTACGCAAACTCAAACCCCTCGCAAAAGCTCCGAAATGGAGGTTTCAGGCGTGGGCAGCGAACGTGTGCTTGATCTGATGAAAGCGGTAAACGGCACGCAATACATCACTGGGTTCGGGGCAAAAAACTACCTCGCGCATGAGCTGTTTGAAAACGCTGGGATTGATGTGAAATACATGAATTATGATGCTCTGCCTTGGCCCCAACATACGCCAGAATTTACGCCTTACGTCAGCGCGCTTGATCTTGTTGCAAATGTCGCGCCGGAAAACCGCAAGGCGCATTTGAACCCCAAAACCAATGATTGGCGCAGTGTAATTTAGCAGCGTTATTGAAAGCAAAAGCCGCGAAACCCTACTGCGCAGCGGTTTGCACACCCATTCGCCCAGCGCGGTAATCACGCATGGCTTGGCCAAAGGCCTCAAATAGCGGCTTTGAAACCATGTCCATGTCCGCTTTCCATTCGGGATGCCACTGCACCGCCAATGCAAACCCAGATGCGCCCTCAACGCGGATCGCTTCTGGTGTGCCGTCAGGGGCATGGCCTTCGATCACGATACGTTCGCCCGCGTCTTTGATGCCCTGCCCATGCAGTGAATTTGTCTTCACCACCGTGCTGCCCCAAATCTGTTCAAACACACCACCTTTTTGCAGGTTGATGTCATGGCGCAGCGCGAATTTCTCCTCAATCGTGCCCTCTGGTGGCATGCGGTGGTTCATACGCCCGGGCAAATCGCGGATTTCTGGATAGAGCGACCCCCCAAAGGCCACGTTGAATTCCTGAAAGCCACGGCAGATGCCCAAAATCGGAATGCCCCGTTCGACACAGGCACGGATCAGCGGCAATGTCAGACGATCACGATCCCGATCAAACGCGCCATGCGCTTCGGTGGCTTCTTCGCCGTATTCTTCGGGGTGCACATTCGGGCGCGCGCCCGTGAAAACAAACCCATCAAAAATCGAACACAACTCATCGAGCCCGTTCACGTCAGGTATCGCAGGCACCACCAACGACGTCGCATCACAAACCTTGGTCATCGCTTCGATATTGTGCACGCCACACGCCTGCGCAGGATAACTCCCGTCTAAAAGATATGAATTACCACTGATGCCAACGACAGGACGCATGTTTGCTTACTCTTGTAAATTCTGATGTCCAGAATGTGACCAATCCCCAGTCGGGATGCAAGTGCCAACCTGCGCAAAAAAGGCGCCCGAAAGCGCCCATTTCAACTCAATTGAACACGAGGCCCTAGGCTTCGGCAGCAAAGGTCGCCGCTTCGATGCCCGCAATCGCGCATAAAACATCGTTGTCAGCACTATCGCCTGTTACGCCTACTGCGCCCAGAACCGTGCCTTTTTTGTCCGTCACCAAAACGCCGCCAGCCACAGGGATAAACCGCCCGTTGTAAGCGCCGTTCAATGAATCAACAAAATGCCCGTATGTCTCGGCCAGATCCATCATTTTGGAACTTGGCACGCCCATCATGATGGCAGCATTTGCTTTGCCTTGTGCAATTTGGAACCGCCCAGCCGACGCCCCATCTTGGCGTTCAAACGCCAAAACATTGCCGCCACTGTCCAAGACCACAACGGCCACTGGCTTCATTTCCATTTCTTTTGCCTTGGCAAATGCCGCGCGTATAATTTTGCGGCATTTCGCCATATTCAATCCAGCCATTACTGTGATCCCTTTAATTCCAAACGACGTGCATGCAAAATCGGCTCGGTATAGCCTGCTGGCTGCACGGTGCCCAAGAATACAAGATCGCAGGCCGCTTGAAAAGCCAAACCCTGAAACTCTGGCCCCATCGGCGTGTAGGACGCATCGCTCGCGTTTTGCTCGTCCACAACCAGTGCCATGCGACGCATGATTTCCATCACCTGATCACGCTCCACAATGTCGTGGTGCAGCCAGTTGGCGATGTGCTGGCTGGAAATCCGACAGGTCGCGCGGTCTTCCATCAGGCCAACATTGTTCATGTCAGGCACCTTAGAACAGCCGACACCTTGGTCGATCCAACGCACCACATATCCCAAAATTCCCTGCGCGTTGTTTTCCACTTCACGGGTGATCTGTGCGGGCGACCATGCCTTGTAAGACGCCAACGGAATATCGAGGATGTTCTCAACATGGCCACGACGCCCGCCCGCCTTGATCTTGTCTTGGCACGCCAGCACATCGACCTTGTGATAATGCAGCGCATGCAACGTCGCTGCGGTCGGGCTTGGAACCCACGCACAATTTGCACCAGCACGGGGATGCTCGATCTTTTGCTCCATCATCGCGGCCATCAAATCAGGTGCAGCCCACATGCCTTTGCCGATCTGTGCGCGCCCTTGCAGCCCACATTCCAGCCCAACATCCACGTTCTGGTTTTCATAGGCCCCGATCCAACCCTTCCGTTTGATGAAATCTTTGCGCGAAAACGGCCCAGCCTCCATTGACGTGTGAATTTCATCGCCCGTGCGATCCAAGAACCCAGTGTTGATGAACGCAACGCGGTTTTTGGCGGACCGGATACATTCCTTCAGATTCACCGTCGTGCGGCGTTCTTCGTCCATAATTCCGATTTTCACGGTGTAACGCGGCAGGCCGAGGATCTGCTCAACCTTGTCAAACACCTCGGATGCAAACGCCACTTCATCGGGGCCGTGCATCTTGGGCTTCACCACATAAACCGACCCATGCACCGAATTGCCGCTGTCGCGTTTCAGATCGTGCATCGCGATCAACGTGGTCATCACGCCGTCCATCAAGCCTTCAAAAACCTCGTTGCCGTCTTTGTCGCGCACCGCAGTGTTGGTCATCAAATGCCCAACATTGCGCACCCACAACAACGCACGCCCCTTCAGGCTAAACGCCGATCCGTCGGGCGCGGTATAGTCACGATCCGCGTTCAACTTGCGCGTAAACGTCTTGCCGCCCTTTGCAACATCCTCCGCCAGATCACCCTTCATCAGGCCCAGCCAGTTGGAATAGCACAGCACTTTGTCCTCTGCATCCACCGCTGCAACACTGTCTTCGCAATCCATAATCGCAGTCACGGCACTTTCGATCAAAATATCCGACATAGACGCCTGATCCCGTCGCCCAATCATATTGTTGCCATCAAACAGCAACTCCATGTGCAATCCGTTGTTCACCAACAAAATCGCCTCTGGGTTGGAGCGCGTGCCGCGATATCCGACAAATTTCTCAGGCGCGCGCAGCGGATTGCCATCCATCAACAACGCTCCATCCACAACTTCGTAGGTGCGCACATCCGCGTGGCTGCCCCCGTCAATCGCGAAATGATCGTCCAGCATCACCCGCGCACGGGCCACAACACGGCCCCCGCGCCCACGATTGTACCCTTTGCCATCGGGCAAATCGCCCATCACATCGGTGCCATACATCGCATCATACAGGCTGCCCCAGCGCGCGTTTGCGGCGTTCAACGCATAACGCGCATTCATGATCGGAACCACCAATTGCGGCCCGGGGATCGTTGCAATCTCTGGGTCTACATTTTCGGTTTCAATGCTGAAATCTGGCCCCTCGTCTTTCAGATAGCCAATGTCTTTCAGGAAATTCTGGTACTCATCGCGATCATGCAATTTGCCACGGCGCTCAATATGCCACGCATCAATCTGCGATTTCAGCTCTAGTCGATGATCCAACAACGCGCGGTTCTTTGGCCCCAAAACATGCACAACCTCGGAAAAACCTTTCCAAAACGCATCAGCCGCCACATCTGTCCCTGGCAACGCCTGCGTTTCAACAAATTCTGCCAGTCCCTCTTCAACCTGAAGTCCGTGTTTTTCAACGTATGCCATGATAAACCTCCCAAAAAATTCAGCCCACACCTACGCGAGCCAACCCTTTGCGTCAAACGCGGTTTCCTAATTGGATTGCTAAGAAAAACTTATCTGAAATTCCCGCTTGAACCTGCCAGCGTTTCCAGATCATTTTGCATCCAACAATCAGGAGTTTTCAGATGCGCCCGACACAAGCCCCCACCATTCGCCTTTCAGAATACCAGCAGCCCGCGTTTTGGATCAAAACCGTTGATCTGCACTTCACACTGCACCCCACGGCAACGCGCGTGCGCTCCACCATCGAATTTAGCGCGAACGATACCCGCGCCGATGGTCTGCATGATCTGCATCTGCACGGCCAAGACCTGAAACTCATTTCTGCGTCCATCAACGGCACCGCCCTGAAACCCGATGAAATCCTGATCGACGCCGAAGGCCTGACAATCCCGTCCGATCTGATCCCGCAAAACGGCTTCACGTGGGAAGCAGAGGTCGAGATAAACCCAGAGGCCAACACCTCCCTCAACGGACTTTATATGTCGAACGGCATGTACTGCACCCAGTGCGAGGCAGAGGGTTTTCGCAAAATCACCTACTATTTGGATCGGCCCGATGTCATGGCCGTCTTTACCGTCACGATTGATGGCGACAGCCCAGTCCTGCTGTCCAACGGCAACAATCTAGGCAACGGTAAATGGCACGACCCGTGGCCCAAACCCGCCTACCTGTTCGCCCTCGTCGCGGGCGATCTTGTCTCCCACACCGACAGTTTCACCACCATGTCAGGGCGCGAAGTTGCGCTCGAAATCTGGGTCCGCCCGGGGGACGAAGACAAATGCGCCTACGCGATGGACAGCCTGATCCGCTCCATGCGCTGGGACGAGGTCGAATACGGCCGCGAATACGATCTCGACCTGTTCATGATCGTCGCAGTCGACGATTTCAACATGGGGGCGATGGAAAATAAGGGGCTGAATATCTTCAACTCCAAATACGTTCTCGCCTCGCCCCAAACGGCCACAGACCGCGATTACGAGTTGATCGAGGGCATCATCGCTCACGAATATTTCCACAACTGGACAGGCAACCGCATTACCTGTCGTGATTGGTTCCAACTCTGCCTCAAAGAAGGGCTCACCGTTTTCCGCGATCAACAATTTTCGGGCGATGAACGCTCTCACGCCGTGGGCCGCATCGAAAACGTCCTGCAACTGCGCGCGCGCCAATTCCGCGAAGACGCTGGCCCCCTCGCACATCCGGTGCGTCCAGAAGAATACATCGAAATCAACAACTTCTACACCGCGACGGTCTATGAAAAAGGCGCAGAAGTCATCGGAATGCTCCGTACCCTCGTGGGCGCAGACAACTACCGCAAAGCCCTAGATCTGTACTTTGATCGCCACGACAGCCAAGCCTGCACAATCGAACACTGGATCAAAGTATTCGAGGACGCCTGCGACACAGACCTGTCCCAATTTGCCCTGTGGTATGCCCAAGCTGGCACCCCAAAAATCGGCGTCACTGAGGATTTTTCTGGCGACACGCTCACCCTCACCTTCACTCAAACCAACCCCGACACACCGGGCCAAACAGGCAAAAATCCACAGGTCGTGCCAATCCGCACAGGATTCATCGCGGCTGACGGATCAGACGCGGCACCAGAACAACTCCTCACGCTCAATTCAGCGAAACAATCCTTCGAAATCACGGGCCTTTCTGCCAAACCAACGATCAGCTACCTGCGCGGTTTTTCCGCCCCCGTGATCCTGAACCGAAAGGTCGACAACGCCACCCGCGCATTCCTGCTCACCCACGATACCGACCCGTTCAACCAATGGGAAGCGGGTCGCGAATACGCGCTAAACCTGCTCCAAGACATGGCAACCAAAGGCACGCAACCCGACCCCGCCTTCACTGCCGCGATGCACGCCGTCGCCACAAACGATGCGCTCGATCCCGCCTTCCGCGCGCTCGTCCTGTCTCTCCCCTCAGAGGACGCATTGGCCCAAGCCCTGTTCGATGCAGGCCAAACTCCAGACCCAGATGCGATCTATTCCGCGCGCAATTTCCTGTCCCTCGCGATGGCTACGCAAATGGCCGCCGACCTCCCCGCACTTTACGCATCACTCAACGTTGCAGGGTCCTACACGCCCGACGCCACTGCCGCTGGCAAACGCAGCCTTCGCGCTGCAACACTCGCACTCCTTTCCAAACTCGAGCCAGATTGCACCACCGCCAAGGCCCAATTCGCCGCTGCTGATAACATGACCGAACAACTTTCGGCGCTGTCCACGCTGATCGCCAACGATCAAGGTGCGGATGCAACTGCCGCGTTTTACGAGCAATGGAAAGACGACCGCCTTGTCATCGACAAATGGTTCACGGTTCAGGTCTCCGCTGCCACACCCGAAACCGCAGTCGAGGTCGCGAAATCCCTAACCCAACACGCTGATTTTGATTGGAAAAATCCAAACCGCTACCGCAGCCTGATCGCAGGGTTTGCAATGATGAACCCCGCTGGTTTCCACCGAAAAGACGGCGCAGGGTACGAATTTTTCGCCGATTGGCTCGCCAAACTCGACCCGATCAATCCGCAAACAACCGCGCGGATGTGCGGCGGGTTTGAAACATGGCGGCGCTACGATGCCACCCGCCAAGGCTTCATGCGTAAACAACTTGCCCGCATCGCTGCCCTGCCAAATCTGTCCAAAGACACGGCTGAAATCACAGGAAAAATCCTCGGCGACTAATTTTTGCCGCTTTCTTGTTGGAAAACGCAAATGCAAGGGCTGTTTAGCGCTGCTTGACACGACCTGTTTTTGCGACAAACCTATTTGAAAGGGGACATTTAAATGCCGTTTATTCTTTCCTTCATCGCGCTCGCGGGGGCCGCTTATTTTTGGTTCAATCGCGCGCAAAACGCCAAAGATGCCGCGGTTGATTTGCTTGATGCGGCCAATGATGTGCGCCTTGCCGCACGGCGTTTCGGCTTTAAGCGGCGCACGAACGTGCACCCCGTGGATGATATCGACGACCCGTCTGTCGCCATCGCCACCATCGCGACGGCCTTCATTGAACTGGATGATCTACCCACGCAAAACCAACGCGATCAGCTGGCCGTGCAACTGCAATATCAACTGAACCAAGACCCGAAATCCACAGAAGAATTGATGGTTCTGGGCCGTTGGCTGATGATGCAATGCGGTCGTCCAGACGCCGCCATTTCACGCGCCACCCGTCGGTTGCATAAATTTGACGGGGTGAATTCGGTTGAAAAACTGATGACCGTCCTCAAAAACCTTGCGGGTGAAAAACTCTCGGGCAGTCAAACCGACGCGCTCAGCGAAATCACCCGTGCTTTTCGGCTCTAGGAAACCGCCATGTCTGCAGGAAAATTCGCCCTTCAATCGCTTTTGAATGAACTGGCCGACGTGTACCAAACAGAAGGTCGCGCGGGCAGTGACGCCGCCGCCAACGCCCTGCGAACAGCGGCGCAATCCGTGCCCGAATCCCCTGAAAATATCCCCACGCATTACGCAGATGCCCTCACCCAAACACTGCAAACATCCGACCACCCGCTTGCCGCGCTGATCATCACCGCCATCCCCTACATCCGCTGGGGCGGTGCAGATTTACGCGACGGACGCATTCCAGATGCGCTCGGAAATCAGATGCCAATGTGCGAACTGGTTGGCCCAGACGGCATGTTCCCCAACACCGACGTGCGCGTCGGCCTGTGGATGCAAGAAGCCAATGTTCAATACGGTCCCAGACGCCACGCGGCAGAAGAAACCTTTATCCAAATCGCTGGCAGCGCCTTTTGGTCCACGCAAAACTCCGCGCCAACCCAGCACCCGACAGGCGCATTCATCCACCACCCGTCCAACATCCTGCACACCTCCAACACCACCGACACACCCGTTTTTGCGGCGTGGCGCTGGTCTGGCGACATCGGTTTTGACAAATACAGCATGAAATAATCGCTTTGCCGCTGCCCTTGCGGATTTCGAACACGAAGAGGCCAGTCGCGGCTTGCGCTAAATTGGGCAAACGCCTAAAAAACCTCAAAATGATGTTTCAAAGGCCAAGCACATGCTCGATCTGACCTACACCGAACCAAAACCGAAAACCATCTCAGGCGCCACGGGCGATTGGGAACTTGTGATCGGCATGGAAGTCCACGCGCAGGTCGCCTCGAATGCGAAGCTGTTTTCAGGTGCATCGACCAAATTTGGCGCCGAGCCGAACTCCAACGTGTCCTTTGTTGATGCGGCCATGCCCGGCATGTTGCCCGTGATCAACGAATTTTGCGTCGAACAGGCCGTGCGCACGGGCCTTGGCATCAATGCTGAAATCAACCTGTTTTCCGCCTTTGATCGCAAGAATTATTTCTACCCCGATCTGCCCCAAGGTTATCAAATCAGCCAGCTGTATCACCCTATTGTTGGCGAAGGCGAAGTGCTGGTCGACATGGAACCGGGCGTCGCGCGCAACGTGCGTGTCGAGCGTATCCATTTGGAACAAGACGCGGGTAAATCCGTGCACGATATGGACCCGAACATGTCCTTCGTAGACCTAAACCGCACGGGCGTTGCCCTGATGGAAATCGTGTCCCAACCCGACATTCGTGGCCCAGAAGAGGCCGCCGCCTACATCACCAAAATCCGTCAAATCGTGCAGTATTTGAAAACCTCCGACGGCAACATGCAAAACGGCAACCTTCGCGCCGATGTAAACGTGTCTGTCTGTCGTCCTGGGGATTACGAAAAATTCCGCGAAACGGGTGATTTTGGCCACCTTGGCACCCGCTGCGAGCTGAAAAACATGAACTCCATGCGCTTTATTCAAGCCGCGATCATGGCCGAAGCAAAACGCCAAATCGCAGTTTTGGAAGACGGCGGAACCATCCAACAAAACACCATCGCATGGAACCCAGACACGGGCGAAATCACGCCCCTGCGCTCCAAAGAAGAAGCCCACGATTACCGCTATTTCCCCGATCCAGACCTGCTGCCGCTGGAAATCGAACAGTCTTGGGTCGATGAAATCAAAGCAAACTTGCCAGAGCTGCCAGACGCCAAAAAAGCGCGTTTCATGGCCGATTTCGGCATGACAGAATACGACGCCAACGTCCTAACCGCCGAGGTCGCAAGTGCCGATTACTTTGAGGCAACGGCGAATGGCCGCGACGGCAAAATCGCCGCAAACTGGGTGATCAACGAGCTGTTTGGCCGGCTGAAAAAAGACGAATGCGAAATCACCGACAGCCCCGTCTCGCCCAAACAACTCGGCGGCATTATTGATCTGATCGCCTCCGACGCGATCTCAGGTAAAATCGCCAAAGACCTGTTCGAAATCGTCTACGTGGAAGGCGGCGACCCCGCCCAAATCGTCGAAGACCGCGGCATGAAACAAGTCACCGACACAGGCGCAATTGAAGCCGCCGTCGACGAGATCATCGCCGCCAACCCCGACCAAGTCGCCAAAGCCCAAGCCAACCCAAAACTCGCTGGCTGGTTTGTTGGTCAGGTGATGAAAGCGACAGGCGGCAAAGCCAATCCGAAGGCGGTGAACGAGCTGGTGGCGAAGAAGTTGGCTCTGTAAAGCTGTTTCATACCGATGTATCGCTCACCGCTTCGTATCTTTCACGAGCGATATTACATTGCTGGCCTTTAACTGCTTAACAATCTTCGTGATCACGTCTTCTGGCAAGCAACGACGAGCGATCTGACTATACTTTTCAAGAGAGAAACAGTCGCTGTCGGCCGTGCGATTTCCGCGATAAAAATAACTGCAACTCACAGCATATGAATCGCCAACAGACAGCTTCGGATTACTCAAAATCAATTCAAATGCTTGAAGAAACAGATCGTCACGATTCAAAAGATCGAATGCATTCAGCATCCATTGGTCCTCACGATCCAGCGCGTCTACTTTTCGCATTCGCTCAACCGCGCAATCGAGATAAGGTCGCGTGAAAGAGAATACCTCAAGCAGAGCCAAAGCCGATGGGAACGCGTCTTCATTTTCATCCTCTAAGGTCAGCAGAAGTCGCTCTACACTCTTTTTCAAATATTTGACTTTCAATTTCGCCTCACTTTGTAAAATATTCACACAACACAGGTGTCAATTCTTCCACCTAGATTTTTGTGCTTTATAACAAACAAAAAGACCAAAGGCCCACACCATGCAAGCCCCCTTCCGCTCCGCCCCAAAACACGTCCTTCCCGAATGGATCGACTATAACGGCCACCTCAACATGGCTTATTATTCCGTCCTTTTCGACACATCCGTCGATGAAATCTATGAAAACATCGGCTTTGGGCCAGACTATATCAAATCCCACAACCACACGACCTATACTGCCGAATTTCACGTCTGTTATGTGCGCGAATTGCACGAGGGCGATGAAACCTACGTCACCACACAGCTGATCGCCTACGACGAAAAACGCTTTCACACCTACCAAGAATTGTTCCACGCCGACGGTTGGCTCGCCGCCACAGGCGAAGCCCTCGCGCTCCATATCGACATGTCAGGCCCGCGCGTCGCCCCTATGCCCGACCACATTTTGGCCAACCTAAAAGCGATCCACACCGCCCACGCCGTCCTGCCCATCCCCAAACGCGCCAGCAAATCCATCAGCATCAAAGGCTGACATTTTTCCGCGCAAGGCGCCGCAACGCGCCACTCCGCTCTTGCCCTCTTTCACCCAATCGGGCAAAAACGCACTCGCACGCAAGATGGGACCTAAATCAATGCAAATGTTCGAATACAAAGCCGTTCCTGCCCCAAACCGTTCCAAACGGGTCAAGGGCGTCAAAGGAACTGCAGGACGGTTCGCAGCCGTATTGAGCGAAACCATGAACGAACACGCCGCTGAGGGCTGGGAATATCTGCGTTCAGATAGCCTGCCTGTTGAGGAAAAACCGGGCATGTTCAAATCGAAAATCGAAACATATCAAACGGTTCTGGTGTTCCGCCGCGCAGTGGCAGCCCCTGTTGAAACGCCAATGGCAGGCTACATCGAAGACCAGTCTGACATGGTCGAAGACACGCCAGAACCTGTCGTTGAACCTGTGCTCGCAACCCCAGAAACAGCCGAGCCAGACCTGCCGTCAGAGCCAACTGTTTCCTCCAGCTGGGCAGAAGAAACCGATTACCCGCAAGACCCGCCATTGACGAGCCAAGGCGACGACAGCCCATTTTCACAACCAGAATCGGGCGAAGACGATCCGTTTAAGCGCTAATATCCAGCGCGAGCGCGTGAACCCGCTCTTCCATCTCGGCTTTTACACAGCTCATCACCGCACGTTGCTGCGCCACACGGCTTTTGCCCGCCAGCGTCGCAGCCCGCATCACGACGCGAAAATGCGTTTCCCCACCTTCGCGGTAGCCACCATGTCCACGGTGATCTTCGCTTTCGTCAATGATCTCAAGGGTTTGAGGTTGAAATTCATCTGTAAGTTTGCGCTCCATGCGCTGTTTCATCGTCATATTTTTACCAATCACTCAAAATGCCTCTTGGCGCTCTGGCTTATTAAGTTAAACTCCCCTGTCCGAGTCGAACAGCACTTACCGCACATTGCGTGCGAAAAATTCGCCTTTCTCTCAGCTTCGCGGCGGCTCACCCAATTGGGCTGGAATAGAACGCACTGCACAAGGAATACGTCAATGGCCGAACGCTCGCCTTTTAGTTTCGATATCTCAGTTTCTGCTGATAAAAAGCGGCGCGCCAAAGGGCGGCGCGGCATGTCGGGCGCGTTTGAAACCTCCTCGCGTCAGTGTCAGCACGATGGCTGCGGCGAGCCGGGCAAATACCGCGCCCCACGACACCCCGACAATCTGGAAGAGTTTTACTGGTTCTGCCTAACACACATCCGCGAATTTAACTCCAAATGGAACTTCTTTGAAAACCATTCCGAAGAGGAAATGGAAAAACAATTCGCCGCAGATCGTGTGTGGGATCGCGACACAAAACCGTTTGGTGACAAAGAAAACCACGCCAAAGCCACCATCGAGGAAAAAGCATGGGCGCGTCTGGGCATCGAAAACCCGACCGAAGTGCTGGGTGCAAACGCCACCCGCAATCCCGGCAAATCCGATCCTGCGGGCGGTACACGCCGCCTGCCACCAACCGAACGCAAAGCCATTGATATCCTAGAGGCACGCGACAACTGGACCAAAGCAGAGCTGCGCAAACAGTATAAAAAGCTGATCAAAGAGCTGCACCCCGACATGAACGGCGGCGACAGATCAGACGAGGATAAACTGCAACAAGTCGTCTGGGCTTGGGATCAGATCAAAAACTCCAAGCTGTTTAAGTAACCAAACCAACCCTGAAAATGCGCGAACGGGCCCGCCTGCCCGCGCGCATTTTTTATGCCCGCACCGCCACGCCGATCCAGATGGGCGTTACGTTAAATCCAGTTCAAATTTCCGCCTAGCCCTTGCACCCCCATCCAATATATTCCACTAAGCATTGAACGCTCTTTTACGGGTATAATTTCACGATCACGCGGGACGAAAACTATGGCTGAGAACAACTTGGATATGATGGCTGAACCAACTGAGGAAATCTCAGTTCGCGACGTGTTTGGCATCGACACGGATATGAAAGTCAAAGGGTTCAAAGAAACCTCTGATCGTGTGCCAGAATTTGACAGCACCTATAAATTCGATCCCGACACAACGATGGCGATCCTTGCGGGCTTTACCCACAATCGTCGTGTGATGATCCAAGGCTACCACGGCACAGGTAAATCCACCCACATCGAACAGGTTGCGGCCCGTTTGAACTGGCCAGCCGTGCGAGTGAACCTCGACAGCCACATCTCTCGGATTGATCTGATCGGTAAAGACGCGATCAAATTGAAAGACGGCAAACAGGTTACTGAATTCCACGAAGGCATCCTGCCGTGGGCGCTGCGCAATCCCGTTGCTATCGTGTTTGATGAATACGACGCAGGCCGCGCCGACGTTATGTTCGTGATCCAGCGTGTTCTGGAAAAAGACGGCAAACTGACCCTGCTTGACCAAAACGAAATCATCACGCCAAACAAATACTTCCGCTTGTTTGCAACCGCCAACACAGTTGGTTTGGGCGACACAACGGGCCTCTATCACGGCACACAGCAAATCAACCAAGGCCAGATGGACCGTTGGTCTCTTGTTGCGACCCTAAACTATCTGTCCCACGACGCTGAAGCCGCGATCATCCTGTCCAAAAACCCGCACTACAACACCGAACAGGGCCGCAAGCACATCAGCCAAATGGTCACCGTCGCCGACCTGTCGCGCACATCCTTCATGAACGGCGATATCTCCACCGTGATGTCCCCGCGCACCGTGCTCGCATGGGCTGAAAACGCGCTCATCTTCAAAGACATCGGCTTCGCCTTCCGCCTGACATTCCTTAACAAATGTGACGAGTTGGAACGCCAAACAGTCGCTGAATTCTACCAGCGCTGCTTTGACGAGGAACTACCGGAGAGCGCCGCGAGCGTTAGCTTGGGGTGAGCAAATTATTCCTAAACATGCTGATTATGGTTTGTTTGGCTCTGCTTAGCTATAATGTTGGGCACCGAAAAGGATTAAAGAGCGCTCCCGAATTTGTTCAAATGAAAACTGAGCAAGATCGAATATCCAAATTAGAGTTCGATAAAATGATGCAAGATCTTGCGCAATCAACTCCAAGTGTAGAAGAATGCGCTGCAGTTATGGAAGGGTTCGATGGGGATATATCGGCCATGTGTTCAGATTTTTTTCAGGAAGAACAAGACGCAATGAATGACATCGCTGATCAGCAAAGGCTTTATCGAGAATAAATGAACAAACCAAACGACAACCCCACTGATCCATGCACATAGGCCTCATCGGCGGCATCGGCGTCGCCTCAACCGTCGTCTATTACCAACGCCTCACCGCTGCGATTGAAGCCGCTGGCAGCGTGCTCGACCTTACGATTGAGCACGCCAACGTCCATGATTTGATCCGCACAAACCGCGAAGACAAACGCGAAGAACAAGCGCAGTATTACGCCAAACACATCGACCGCCTCGCCGCCGCTGGCTGCGATTGCGTCGCCATCACCTCTCTTGGCGGCCATTTCTGTTTTGACGAAACCGTCGCGCTCTCCTCCCTGCCCCTTGTCTCTGCCGTCGCTCCGCTCGACACATATTTCGCCGCGCAAGGCCACAATACTGTCGGTCTGATTGGCACCCGCGTCGTGATGAAAACGGGCCTCTATGGCCAGCTCACAAAAACCCGCGCCGTGGAACTCGTCGATGAAAACGACATCATCGGCCAAACCTACGTCGATATGGCGCTCGCGGGGCGCTGCACGTCTGAACAACGGGCGTTTTTCCTCGATGCAGGACAGCGTTTGATGGAAACCCAAGGCGCGGATGCAATTGTTCTCGCTGGGACAGATCTCAACCTTGCCTTTGACGGCCAAACTACCGATTATCCCGTCATTGACGCGCTCGATGTTCACGTAGACGTCCTCGCCCGCCTCGCCACCGACCAGATCAACCTCCACGATGTTGGAGCGGAGTAATTATGAACAAACCAAACGACAACCCCGCTGATCCGTTCAAAAAGGCGCTCGCTGAGGCGACCAAAGCCATGGCGAATGAGCCTGAGCTGAACGTGTCCTTCACCGTCGATCCCGCTGGCATGACAAATGACGCCGTGCGCCTGCCGCAGGTCACCCGTCGCATGACCAAAGACGAGGTTCTGCTCGCCCGCGGCACCGCCGATGCCTACGCCATGCGCATCCGTTATCACAACGAGGCCACGCACAATCGTTACGCTCCGCAGGGCGAAATGGCGCGATCCTTGTACGAATCCATGGAAACTGCGCGCTGCGAAGCAATGGGCGCACGCGCCATGCCGGGCACGGCCTCCAACATCGACAGCAAGATCAGCAACGAAGCCGCCAAAATGGGTTTCGCCCAAATCCAAGACGCCGCTGGCGCACCACTGGCCACCGCAGCGGGCTACCTCGTGCGCCATCTTGCAACGGGGCGCGAACTGCCCCCCGCCGCCGCACACGTCATGGAATTATGGCGCGGGTTCATCGAATCCCAAGCCGAAGGTACTCTGGAAAACCTGCAAGACGTGCTGGATGATCAAGTCGCGTTTTCCAAATTCGCCCGCCAAATGATCGACGATCTTGGCTACGGCGAACAGCTTGGCGATGACCCAGACGAGGAAAACCCAGACCGCCAAGAAGAAGCCGAAGAAAACAACGAAGAAGACGAAACACCCGACACAGATTCAGGGGATCAATCCGACGACGACGACGAGTCTGACGCATCAGACGATCAACAAGCCTCCGACGAGCAGCAACAAGCGCAAACCTCGATGGAAGAGCGCGATGATCTGGACAATGCTGAGGAAATGGAGGCCCCCGACGGCCAACCACCGATGGATCCTCCGCCCCCCGCGCCCTATTCGGACGCCGATCCAAACTACAAAGTGTATTCCACCGATTTCGACGAAGAAGTCCTTGCCGAAGAGCTCGCAGAAGCTGCCGAGTTGGAACGCCTTCGCGCCTATCTCGATCAGCAGCTTGATCCGCTGAAAGGGGCTGTATCGCGCCTTGCAAACAAGTTGCAACGCCGCCTTCAGGCCCAGCAAAACCGTTCTTGGGCGTTTGACATGGAAGAGGGCATCTTAGACGCTGGCCGTCTTGCGCGGGTGATTTCAAACCCAACAACGCCGCTGTCTTTCAAGGTCGAAAACGACACCGAATTCAAAGACACCATCGTCACATTGCTGCTCGATAACTCTGGCTCCATGCGTGGCCGCCCGATTTCCATCGCCGCAATCTGCGCCGATGTTTTGGCCCGCACGCTGGAACGTTGTCAGGTGAAATGCGAAATCCTCGGCTTTACCACACGCGCGTGGAAAGGCGGGCAATCTCGCGAAAATTGGCTCAAGGGCGGGCGCGAACAAACACCGGGTCGTTTGAACGATTTGCGCCACATCATCTACAAAGGCGCCGATGCTCCGTGGCGTCGCACGCGCCCGAATCTGGGCTTGATGATGAAAGAAGGCCTGCTGAAAGAAAACATCGACGGCGAGGCGTTGGAATGGGCGCACAGACGCATGGTCAACCGCCCTGAACAGCGCCGCATTTTGATGGTAATTTCGGATGGTGCGCCTGTGGATGACAGCACGCTGTCCGTCAATTCCGCCAGCTACCTTGAAAAACACCTGCGCGATGTCATTGAAATGATTGAGAAACGCAAACAGGTTGAGTTGATCGCGATCGGCATCGGCCACGACGTGACCCGCTATTATGAACGCGCCGTCACCATCACAGATGCAGAACAACTGGCGGGGGCAATCACAGAACAGCTCGCAGGATTGTTCGATCCAAACGCCAAGCAAGGCCCCAAAATGGTGCTGCGCAGAACAGGGTAAATCCATGTTTCAAACATTTGACGCAACCACCACACCACACACCGGCGGGCCCCGCCTCGCCGCGCTTCGCGAACAGCTGAAACGCGAAGGATTAGACGGTTTTGTCATCCCACGCGCCGATGCGCACCAAGGCGAATACGTCGCCGATTGCGACAAACGCCTCGCTTGGCTGACAGGCTTCACAGGCTCCGCTGGCTTTTGCGTGGCGCTTGCCGAAACGGCTGGCGTGTTCATCGACGGGCGCTACACGTTGCAGGTTCGCGACCAAGTTGACCTTGATCATTTCACCCCAGTCGACTTTCCTAAAAACAAACTCGGCGACTGGCTCGCGGACACCGCAAAATCTGGTGACGTTATCGGTTTTGACCCGTGGCTGCACACCAAAGGCGACATCGACGCGGCCAACAAAAGCCTGGCCGACACAGGCATCACGCTAAAACCCTGCGAAAACCTGATTGATTGCATCTGGGCAGATCGCCCCGCTGCACCAACCGACCTCATGGTGCCTTACAGCGTTGATCTGGCAGGAAAATCCAGCACAGAAAAACGCGCAGAAATCGCCGAAAAACTACGTAAAGATGGGCGCGGTTCGGTTGTGCTTACCCAACCAGACGCCATCGCTTGGCTACTCAACACACGCGGCACCGACCTTGGCCAAACACCTGTCGCGCTCGCCTTTGCAACGCTGGATGACACGGGCCACGCGACCCTTTTCATCGACCCTGCCAAAGTAGACGACGCCCTACGCCAGCACCTCGGCAACGACGTGACGATCCAATCCCCCGATCAGTTTGGCCCCGCAATCGACACGCTAAAAGGCCCCGTTTTGGTGGATAAATCCACCGCCCCAGTCTGGCTCGATGCACGCCTAAAATCCGCAGGTGCAACCGTGGCATACGCCGCCGATCCAATCCTGCTCGCCAAGGCCGTTAAAAACGAAACGGAAATCGCAGGAACCGCCGCCGCCCACATCCGCGACGGTGTTGCCGTGTCCGAATTCCTCGCGTGGGTTGCCGCCCAAGGCCCCACGCCAGACCTCACCGAAATCGACGTCGTCAAAAAGCTGGAATCTTTTCGCGCCGCGACGGGCAAATTGAAAAACATCAGTTTCGATACGATCTGCGGCACTGGTCCCCACGGCGCAATCATGCACTACCGCGTGACCCAAGAAACCAATCTTCCCATTGAAACCAACACCTTACTGCTGGTTGATTCAGGTGCGCAATATCTTGATGGCACGACAGACATCACCCGCACAATGGCCATCGGCACCCCACCAACTGAGGCAATCCGCGCCTTCACGCTTGTCCTAAAAGGCATGATCACCGTGTCCATGGCGCGCTTTCCGACAGGCCTTGCAGGGCGCGATATTGATCCCCTTGCGCGTCACGCGCTTTGGCAGGCAGGCCTTGATTTTGATCACGGCACAGGCCACGGCGTTGGCGTTTATCTGTCCGTCCATGAGGGCCCGCAGCGCATTTCCCGTGTGTCCGATGTGCCGCTGCAATCGGGCATGATCCTGTCCAACGAACCTGGCTATTACAAGCCCGGTCACTTTGGCATTCGCATCGAAAACCTGATCGTTGTTGAACCCGCCAGCCCGCTGAAAGGCGCAGATGACCGCGAGATGTTGCAATTTCGCACGCTCACATTCGCGCCGATTGATCGCAGCTTGATTGATGCAAATCTGTTAACCGCGCCCGAACGCGACTGGCTAAACGCCTACCACCACGAGGTTGCTGAAAAATTGCGCGCGCGCTGCACACCAGAAACACAAATCTGGCTCGACACCGCTTGCGACCCAATTTAACGCCAAAAAATCGTTTCAAAACATACTCTAATCTTCAGAACTTACATCCTAAATTTGCCATTCAATTGCACAAAATCGTAACTGCTGAACAGTTGTTTTACCCCGCTCCACACTCCATAAAGCATTGATCGCACAGCAATGTTCGTCGGGTGGCGAACACGGCAGTTTGTTTGCGATTGCCGAAGGGGAGGAACCGGAGCGAAGGGCCTCCCTTTTCTACCGCTGCGACCATGTTACCGCCCCATTCCACCATCACCTGTGATAAACTCTGCACAACCAATAGTGAAAAGAGACCGACATGGCTGGCCCAGAAATCACGATTGAACCTGCCACAGGCGCGTGGAGCGTCCGCGCCCAAGGGGCCGTTATCGGCGAAACAACCAACGCGCTGATCCTGCGCGAAGGCGATTACGCCCCCGTGATTTACGTCCCGCGCGACGATCTGCAAATGGTATTTTTCGACACATCGAACAAAACAACCAACTGCCCCCACAAAGGCGATGCGACCTATTTTCACCTGATCGGCAAAAGCCGCCGCCAAGAAAACGTCGCTTGGTCGTACCAAACCCCGCACCAATCTGTGGCCGCAATCAAAGATCACATCGCCTTTTACGCTTCCGAAGTCACGGTTGAAGCCGTCAGTTAGGAATAGTGTTCTTGCACCGTTTCCGTCATCGCTTGGCTGTAGGCGCGCAACGCATCCACCTGAAATAACGCTCCGATTAAAACAGGGTCTTCGCCCCCATCGGTTGACGCCACCACGGGCAGAAACGCGTGTTTTGGCCCCTCAAACAACGGCAATGCCACCTCCAGCGAGCTGGACCGCACAACGTAAGTATCTTGTTCAATCAACGCGTTACACGCCGCCACATCGGCCATACGGGGGTGATCCAAATCGCGCATCAGGGTTTTCACAGGGATCGTCGCCAACAGATACGCCTGCGGCCCAGCCGCCAATCGCACACCGCGCCGCTCCAGCTGTTCCAAAAACAACGACCGCGCTACAAATTTACTGGCCAGCGACGTGGACACCGCAACCGCGACCATCACAGCCAACCCAGCCTGCCAATCGCCGGTCATTTCAAACACGATCAAGCTGGTGGAAATCGGCGCGCCCAAAATCGCCGCCCCAACCGCGCCCATCCCCGCAATCGCGTACAAGGCCTGCGTGCCAGACATCGTCGGGAACAGCCCCGTCGCGACCCAGCCAAACGCCAGCCCCGTCAACGCGCCAACCATAAGCGCGGGCGAAAATGCACCGCCGCCCATGCGCCCCGCCATCGTGATCGCCACAGCGGCCACCTTAACGACCACAAACCCAACAGCCGCCCAAAACCCGATCTGCCCCGTCAGCGCAAGCGACGTCGTTTCATACCCAACCCCAATAATATGAGGCGCCCAAATCGCGATAATCCCCAGCGCCAAACCCGCCAAACCAGGGCGTATCCAGCCAGGGATTCCGAATTGCGCCTGCCAATGATCACCTTGATCCTCGGCCCAGAAAATCGCGCGCATCATCACCACGGCAACTGCGCCGCAGATCAACCCGAGGATAACAAACGCCGGCAATTCCCAGTAAAATTCTAACTCATGCGCTGGCAGCGCGAACTCGGTAATATCGCCAAATCCAAATCTGCTGACCAACGCGCCAGACACCGCGGCAATCACAATCGGCCCAAAGGAATGCACCGCGTAGTGGCGCAAAATCACTTCCATCGCGAAAATTGTGCCCGCAATCGGCGCATTAAAAGACGCAGCAACCGCGCTCGCGACTGCACAGCCCAGCAAATCACGCGCGGTCATTCCGTCGGCTTTGATAATGCGTGAAATTTTCGATGAAATCACCGCCGCAAGGTGCACCACGGGGCCCTCGCGCCCTGTTGATCCCCCAGTCGACAGGGTGATCAACGACGCAAATGCGGATGCCAACCCCGCTTTGCCCTCGACCTTACCATTGTGTAACGCCGCGCCCTCGATCACGTGCGCCACGGATCGCACCCGCCCGTCAGGTGTAAATCGTTGCAAAATAACGCCAACAATCAGCCCGCCAATCACAGGCACAATCAGCACCCAATACCACGGTAACTGACTGGCAGCGCTGGCCAATTGCACATCACTCTCGCCGTAAATTCGCGTTTGCAAGGCGGAAATCGCAACCCGAAACCCCAGCGTCGCCCAACCCGCCGATATCCCGATAATCAGCGCAATCAGCCAAAACTGAAGCGTCCCCAGCCCATCCTTCTGGATCGCCCGCACAATTTCACGGCTCCACAAACGGGATTTACGAAATGGATAACTGCTCACAACGTCCCTCCCCTCGGGTTCGATTTGCGCTTTCACATCGCCCTACAACTTATTAACCTGTGCATCAATCACCGCCTTCGCACAGGGAAAACCAGCACATGCCCAACAATGCCCAAGCCATTGCAGAACTCAAGGCACATCTTGGCGACAGACTGTCCACAGCCCCAAGCATCCTGCATCTGCACGGTGAAAACGAAACCTATTACGACAACACGCCCCCCGATGCGGTGGCTTTTCCAAACACCACCGCCGAGGTCTCCGAGATCGTGAAAATCTGCCACAAACACGGCTGCCCCGTCATCCCGTGGGGCGTTGGAACCTCGCTTGAAGGGCACGCCTTGCCGATCCGTGGCGGCGTCACCATCGACATGATCAACATGAACAAAGTGATCGAGGTAGCGCCCGAAGACCTTTACGCCATCGTCGAGCCCGGCATCACGCGCGAGGAACTCAACACCGAATTGCGCGCAACGGGCCTGTTTTTCCCCGTTGATCCCGGTGCAAACGCCACCATCGGCGGCATGACCGCCACATCCGCGTCAGGCACCACAACCGTGCGCTACGGCAAAATGAAAGACAACGTCATGGCGCTAGAGGTCGTGCTGGCCGATGGCCGCATCATTCGCACAGGCTCCAAGGCGAAAAAATCCTCCGCAGGTTACGACCTCACCCGCCTGTTTGTCGGCTCCGAAGGCACGCTTGGCATTATCACGCAAATCACCCTCAAACTGCACGGCCAACCCGAAGCCATCTCGGCGGCCGTGTGCGAATTTCCCGACACCGCCAGCGCCGTTAATTCCGTCATCATGGCGGTGCAAATGGGCCTGCCCGTCGCGCGGATGGAATATGTTGACCCCATGTCGATCAAGGCACTGAACGCCTATTCCAACCTGAGCATGACTGAAACCCACCACCTGTTCATGGAGTTTCACGGCTCGGACTCGGGCGTGGCCGAAACCGCAGATCGCATGAAAGACATCGCCGAAGATTTCGGCGGCGGCGGCTTTCAATACGCAACCAAAGCCGAGGATCGCACCAAACTTTGGCACGCACGCCACAATGCCTATTTCGCAATGAAAGCCCAGAAACCGGGCACAGACGGTATTTCAACAGACGTTTGCGTACCGATTTCCAAACTGGCACAGGCCATGGATGACACCATCGCCGACGTCGAAGCCCACGGCTGGCAAGCCCCCATCGTGGGCCACGTTGGCGACGGAAACTATCACGTTTTATTCCTGTTTGATCGCACAAACGCGGCAGACCTCGCCCTTGCCAAAGACCTCACCGCGCGGATGAACATGCGCGCGCTTGAACTCGGTGGCACCGTCACAGGCGAGCACGGCATCGGCATCGGTAAAATGAAATATCTAGAGGCAGAGCACGGCGAAGCGGTCAATGTCATGGCCGATATCAAACGCGCATTTGATCCAACAGGCATCATGAATCCCGGCAAAATCGTGAACGTAAACTAGATGGCAATCCGCCCACCAGCGCCCACAGCATCCATCGCAATTGACGCGGACAAATCTGGCAAATTGCACGCGCCCTCCGCCGCCAGAAACGCCGCTGATTTATGCGCAACCGTGCAATCCTTCGCCCCCTCCAGCGGAAACGCGCTCGAAATCGCCAGTGGCACAGGCCAGCACATCGTCACTTTCGCCGCCACCATGCCAAACATCCACTGGCAGCCAAGCGAGGTCGAAACATCACGCCTCGCCAGCATCAAAGCCTACCGCGCCGAAAGTGGATTAACCAACATCGCCGCCCCAATCACCCTGAACGCAACACAATCAGGCTGGGGCAAAACCGTCCCGCCAAAAGACCTCATCACCCTCGCAAACCTGCTCCATCTTATCTCCGCAACCGAGGCAGAAACCCTGATCGTTGAGGCGGCAAAAGCCTTGAATCCAAACGGCAAACTGGCCCTCTACGGCCCGTTCAAACGGGAGGGCATCCTCACCAGCAGCGGCGACGAAACCTTTGATGCAAACCTACGGGCCCATGATCCAGAAACGGGTTACAAAGACGACGCATGGATCAAAGCCACGGCAACAACCGCTGGCTTAATCCAATCCCAAGCCCATGAAATGCCCGCCAACAATCTCCTGCTCATTTTTCAAAAACAATAAAGATCGCCCAACTTCTTCTGGCTAAAAATATCCCCAGCGGAGCGAACCTGTTTTGGCCCCGCCAAAACTCAAGGGAATGCTGCGCAGCAGCTCAACTGCGCAACACCGACCCAATAACCCCAGCAACCCCCGCAAATGCGCCATCCACAAGCCCGCGACACAGCAACCGTTCAGGATTCGTCGGCGGTGGAAATGCCAGCCCCTCGGCGCGCGTAAATCCAAACTTTCCATAATACGGCGCATCGCCGATCAGGACCACACGGTGCCACCCCAGCCCTGCCGCACGATCCAAACTCTCGCGCACCAACAACCCGCCAAGCCCCTCGCCCTGATAGGTCGGATGCACCGCCACTGGCCCCAGCAACAACGCCGCGTGCCGCCCTTCGCCAATCACCACAGGCCAATACCGGATCGCACCCGCCAAAACGCCGTAGGCATCGCGCGCCACCAAACACAGCGCCCCCACAGGCGCCACATCTTCGCGCAACCGATACGAACTCAGCGCCTCTCGACCGGGCGCAAAGGCCAGATCGTACAGGTATTCAACCTCGTATCCGTCTTCTTCGGTTTCTGGCGTCAGGTGAAACATCGTCGGTATTCGGGCCTAGGTTGGGAACGCATCATTGCGTCAAATTCGCTGGAACCCGCGATACCAGACCGCTACAAACGTGGCAACGAAATAGAAAATCGGACGCCAACATGTTCTATCGCCCCGGCCTTGATGATCACGGCCTGCCCCACAATCCGTTCAAAACCATCGTCGCCCCGCGCCCCATCGGCTGGATCAGCACACTCGATACGAACGGCAACGCCAACCTCGCGCCCTATTCGTTTTTCAACGGGGTCCAAGACGACCCGCCGATGGTGATGTATTCGACCACAGGCAAGAAAATCGGCCGAGACGAGGAAAAAGACTCCCTGCTCAACATCCGCGCCACAGGGGAGTTTTGCGTCTCCATCGTGTCTTCTGAATTACAAGACGCGATGAACATATCCTCCGCGCACAACCCGCACGGCGACGATGAATACACCCATGCTGGCCTAACCAAAGGCACACCGTCCGTGATCAAAGCCCCCTTCGTCGCAGAAGCGCCGATTTCAATGGAATGCAATCTGTTCAAAGAAATCGAGCTGCCGGGCCACGCCTTTATGATCATCGGCGAGGTCGTGGGCATCCACATCCAAGACCAGCACATCAAAAACGGCCTGCTCGACATCACATCGTATAAACCGCTCGCGCGGCTCGGCTACCGCGATTATGCCGCCGTCACCGAAACTTTCTCGCTCAATCGCCCGGGCCAAAGCTAAGGAACCCCCATGAACACAGTTTTAGGCATCATCGGCGGCTCTGGCGTTTACGATATCGACGGGCTTGAAAACCCCCAATGGATCACGGTTGAGAGCAGCTTTGGCGCGCCCTCCGATGATCTGCTGATCGGCACGCTCGACGGTGTGAAAATGGTGTTCCTCCCCCGTCACGGGCGCGGCCACATCCAAACACCCAGCAGCATCAACTACCGCGCCAACATCGACGCGCTCAAACGCGCTGGCGTCACAGACGTGATCTCGGTCTCTGCCTGCGGATCGTTTCGCGAAGAAATGGCCCCCGGTGACTTCGTCATCGTCGATCAGTTCATCGACCGCACTTTTGCACGGGAAAAATCTTTCTTTGGTCCGGGCTGCGTGGCCCATGTTTCCGTCGCACACCCCACCTGCCCCCGCCTCGGCGCGGCCTGTTTTGAAGCCGCCAGTGCGAGCGGCATCACCGCACACAATGGCGGCACCTACCTCGCGATGGAAGGCCCGCAATTTTCCACACTGGCCGAAAGCAAAATGTACCGCGAAGTCTGGGGCGCAGACGTCATCGGCATGACCAACATGCCCGAAGCCAAACTCGCCCGCGAAGCAGAATTATGCTACGCCTCCGTCGCCATGATCACAGATTTCGACAGCTGGCACCCCGATCACGGCGAAGTGGACGTCACCAAAATCATCCAAACCCTGATGGGCAATTCGGCAAAAGCCAAAGGCCTCGTCGCCCGCCTCCCCAAACTGCTCGGCGTCACCCGCGATGATTGCCCGCACGGCTGTGACAAAGCCCTAGAATTTGCAATCCTAACCCAGCCAGATGCCCGCGATCCCAAACTTGTCGCCCAACTAAACGCGGTTGCTGGGCGGGTTCTGTAATGTTGCACCGCGCATTTATGGTCTTAATGTTGATCGGCCTTGCGGCCTGTTCTGGCCCAGAACGCATCGACCTTGTGCCAAAGGAGGCCCCAAACACAGACGAACGGCAAATCTTTATCGCCACAACACGTCAACCAGACGGTGCCCGCGATTTCTCCAGCAAACGTAACCCGCAGCTCAACTATGCGCGCTATGATGTGTCGATCCCGCCCGTGCACCAAGCAGGCCAAATCGAATGGCCCCGACGCACCCCAAACCCAGCCACAGATTTTGTGACCAAGCGCATCATGCCCTACCCCACAGTTGCCGATTTTAGCGCTGCGCTTAACCGCAATCCTGCAAGGGACACGGGCACCGCGATCATCTATGTCCACGGCTATCTAACCTCTTTTGCCGAAGGCACCTATCGGCTCGCTCAGATCGCACATGACAGGAAAGATCCCGACACCACGATCCACTATTCATGGCCCGCCACCGAAAACGCGCTTGAATATGCCCGCGACCGCGACAGCGTTCTGTTTGCCCGCGACGGACTAGAATCTTTGATCCGCACTGTCGCAAACCTAGGTTTTGGCAACATCGTTCTGGTGGCCCATTCGTTAGGATCAAGCCTTGTTGTTGAAACTTTGCGCCAGATTTCTCTCCAAGGAGAGACCGGCTTGATGCAACACATCGACGGCGTCATCCTTATCGCGCCAGACATCGACACAAAGGTGTTCGAATCCCAAATCAACCGCATAACGCCCCTGCCCAAACCCTTCATCGTGTTTGGCAACGCAAACGACCGTGTCCTTCGTTTTTCTGCACTTTTGACAGGTCGCGCCAAACGCTTAGGCCAGTTGAACGATACAGAATCTCTGCGCAACAAAGGCATTCAATTTGTCGATATCTCTGTTGTGACGGACGGCGTGAACGGGCATTCCGTAGGCATCACATCCCCAACCGTTTTGTCGATTTTGCGTGAATTGCCCAACCCCAACGCCGCGAACGATGTGCGAGTATTGCAACCCCGCGCACGTGCTTCGATACGCTAATGGCCCCTCCGCGCACAATCCTTCTTGGCGCAGACGGTTTTATTGGCCGCCACCTTGCCTATGGCCTGCGCGATTTGGGCCACACGGTTGTATGCGTCGCACGAAATCCTGCGGCTCTTGGCGCGATGGGGTTTGAAACCATCGCCGCAGATTTCACCGCCCCGCACGCACAGACCACCGAATTTTGGCAAAAACACCTGTCGACAGCCGATCATTTGGTCAATTGTGCAGGCCTGTTAAACGGCACCGACGCCGCGTTCCAAGCGGTGCACGTCACCACCCCAACCGCCGCTTACGCCGCACTGCCAAACGCTGCCACTTCAGTGCTTATCTCCGCCGTCGGCATCGACAGCCAAACTAAATTTGCCCGCTACCGCCGCGCTGGCGAAACGGCAGCGTTGGCGCATAACGTCGCTACCCTGCGTTGCGGATTGGTCCTCGCAAATACCTCTTACGGCGGCTCCTCCCTGATCCGCGCGCTCGCCGCACTGCCGTTTTTCACGCCCGTGCCAAGCGGCGCTGAACCCGCGTTCAACCCGATCCACGCAACCGACCTCGCAGCAGTGGTCGACGCGACCCTGCGCACCCCACCAACCACAAACCCGATCGAGGTTGGCGGCCCAGAAACCATCACCCTGCGCGACATGCTATCGCATTACCGCACATGGCTCGGCCTGCCCAAAACACGGCTTGTCGCCATCCCCAAACCGGCGATGCAGGCGCTTGGCTGGGTCGGTGATTTCTGCAAAATGGGCCCAATTTCACGCACCTCGCTCAAACAACTCAACGCAGGTGTTCTGGCCAACACAACAGCGATGAACACCGAAATAAACGCGCGCGCACGCGGCTTTTCAACCTTCGCAAACACCCGCCCCGTGGGCACGTCTGATCTCTGGCACGCGCGGCTGTATTTCGCCAAACCCGCCACCCGATTGTGCCTCGCGTTTCTGTGGCTCTTCTCAGGCATCCTCGGCCTTTTGCTACCAGCGGATCAATTCCTCCCGCTCCTCAACACCCCGATCCCTGACACCGCCCTTGTGGCACTCGCACGCGCAGGTGGCGTCATGGACCTGCTCATCGCCGCCGCGCTCATTCGTGATTGGCGACCCAAACAAATCACCCAACTGCAATTTGCAATGGTCGCCAGCTACACCGTTGCTTTCACGGTGTTAAACCCCGCTCTCTGGCTCCTCCCGCTCGGTGGTTTGCTCAAAAACATCCCCATCCTGATGCTGCTAATCTTGCACACACTCTTGCAGAAAGAACGATGATGGAACTTGATCTGTATTTGCTCACGAAATGGCTCCACACCCTGTCTTCTACCGTTTTATTTGGCACGGGGATGGGCACGGCCTTTCAGATGGTTTGGGCATGGCGCACGCAAAACCCCCAAACAATCGCGCATGTCAGTTCGGGCGTTGTGATCGCGGATTGGCTGTTCACCACACCCGCTGGCATCATCCAACCGCTGTCAGGGTTCGCGCTGATTTACCTCCAAGGCTGGTCTCTCACCGAGCCGTGGTTGCTGGCGACTTACGCGCTCTATTTCCTCGCATTCCTCTGCTGGGCGCCCGTCGTTCACCTGCAAATCCGCATCCGCGATCTGGCCCGCATCAGTGCGCAAACCAACACGCCCCTGCCACCCGCCGCAACCCGCGCTTTTCGCATTTGGTTTGCGCTTGGCTGGCCCGCCTTCGCCGCCCTTGTGGCGGTGTTCTGGCTTATGATATCCAAACCCGACTTCGGCTTTTGAAAGACCACCATGACCAAATCCATCACCGACTACATTCGCACAATCCCTGATTTCCCGCACGAGGGCATCATGTTTCGCGATGTCACAACCCTGTTTGGCAACGCTGCGGGCTTCAAACTTGCCGTCGCCCAAATGGTGGACCTGTTCAAAGACCACAAAATCGACGCCATCGCAGGATTAGAAGCACGCGGTTTCATCATCGGCGGTGCGGTAGCCGAACGCCTGAATGTCGGCTTCATCCCCGTGCGCAAAGCGGGCAAATTGCCGGGCAAAACCATCGCTGAGGATTACACCCTAGAATACGGCACAGCGACAATCGAAATCCACGACGACGCGATTGAAGCAGGCGCAAAGGTGTTGCTGATCGACGACCTGATCGCAACGGGTGGCACGGCTGCCGCAGGCATCAAACTGATCGAACGGTTGGGCGGCGAAGTCATTCACGCCGCGTTCATCATCGATCTTCCAGATATTGGGGGCGCACAAATCATCCGCGACCTCGGCGTGCCCGTCACGTCCCTTTGCGCGTTTGAAGGTGACTAGCCCCGCTAGATTCGCGCCAAAATCACGTCAGGGTTCATAATCCCCAGCGGGTCCAGCGCCTCTTTGATCGCGCGCATTGCTGCCAATTTCACAGGGTCGCCGTATTTCTGCAAATCCGCCGCTTTTAGGCGTCCAATCCCGTGTTCGGCTGAAATTGAGCCATCATAGCTCTCCACCAGATCATGGATCACATCCATCACACCACGTTTCAGATGCACCCAATCCGCCTTCGGCTCGCCCTTTGGCGGATAGACATTGTAATGCAAATTCCCATCGCCCAAATGCCCAAAACAGTTCAAACGCACATCGCCAAACTGTTTCACAGCCTCAAATCCCGCGTCAATAAACGCCGCAATCCGATCCTGCGGAATTGAAATATCATGGCTCGAAATCGCGCCAACCCGTTTGTTGGCCGCAGGAATGCTTTCGCGCACCGCCCAAAATGCATCCCGCTGCGCCGCCGATTGCGCCAAAACCACATCGCTGATTAAACCATCCTCCAGCGCCGTTTCCAAAACCGTGCCCATCCGCGTTTCCATATCGCCATTTGCGCCCGATCCAACCTCGGCCAGCACCATCCAATCGGGTGATCCCTCAAACGGGGTGCGCACCTCTGGCATGGTTTCGTGCAGAAAATCGAAGCCAACACCGTTCATCAATTCAAACGCGCTGACCAACCCATCAAGGCCCGCTTGCATCCGCGCCAGCAATTCCGCCGCCGCCGCTGGCCCTTCGACAATCGCAAAACACGTTGTCAATTCACTCGGCTTTTGCACCAGTTTCAGCACCGCCGCCGTTATAACCCCGAGCGTCCCCTCAGAGCCGACCAGCAAGTTGCGCAGATCATATCCCGTGTTGTCTTTGCGCAGCCGTTTTAGCCCGTGATGGATCGACCCATCGGGCATCACGGCCTCAATCCCCAAACACAAATCACGCGCGTTGCCGTATCGCAAAACCTGCACGCCGCCCGCATTTGTTGCCAAATTTCCGCCGATCAAACAGCTGCCTTCGGATGCCAGCGACAACGGAAACATCCGTCCCGCGCCATCCGCTGCATCCTGCACAGCCGCCAGCGTCATGCCCGCCTCAACCGTGATCGTGTTGCCAACAGGGTCAACATGGCGCACGCCGTTCATCCGTTCCAGCGACAAAACCAACGGCACCACGCCGCTGTCCGCCACCTGCCCACCAACCAGCCCAGTACCGCCGCCGTAAGGCATCACCGCCACGCGGTGCTCGCCGCAAAACTTCACAATATCAGAGACTTCGACCACATTTCGTGGCCGCGCCAAAACACCACCCGCACCCAGCACCATGCCGCGCGGCTCTTCTTGATAGCGCGGTTCCATCGGCGAAATCACATCAGGGATCGCAGCCGCAATCGCATTCAAAAAGGCATCATCAGCAGGGTTCAACATAGTGGGCGCTCCTTAACGCCAAACCTACCCTTGCGGCCAACCCGCCACAAGCGGTGCTATTCAAACTCCGTGTAAAATTGCGGCGGCATGATCATCACCGTGGGGCGCACGGGCAACCGATCTTGGCTCATAATCAGCGTGCTGCCCTCTAGGCGCACAATATCAAACTCGTCGCGCATCCCCGAAAGAAACGCGCCCAACGTGGTTTCCCCAAACCAATGCATCGGCAAAACCACAGAGGCGCGAAACCGTTTCAACACCTTAACCATCGTGGGATGATCCAGCGTCATGCCCCCATCCACCGCCGCCATCACCACATCCAGCCGCCCAATTCGCGCAAATTGTTCATCCGTCGGTTCATGGTGCAAATGCCCCAAATGCCCAATGCACAGGCCCGCCACTTCGAATATGAAAATCGAATTTCCGTCAGGTTCTTGGCCCGTAAACGCGCTGCGAATATCCGTTGTTACATTGCGGATCAGCATTTCACCCAGCTCAATCTCGTGGCGCGCAACCCCGCCTTTTAGATCCCAACCGCGCAAAACATGCGGGATGCTGGCGTCAGGAAAATCGGTGTAATGGCTCGAATGGCCCTTGTTCATCGTCACGATATCAGGCGCTTTGTCGACCTTGCCAATGAACCCGTTGTAATCTGTCACCGCGCGCAATCCGCCAACAGTATCAATCACATACACCGAATGATCAGCATAGGTGATCGACACCTCGTCCTTTTTCAAAGACGCGAAATGCACCCGCGCACCACTATCTGCAAACGCCAAACAATGGCTCGGCGTTCGGGTCTGCGCACCCGCCATGCTGGTGGAAACAGCCAAAAGAAGACCTAGAAATTTCAGCATAAAACACCTCATCGATTCCAAATCGCTATGCCCAGCCTACACCAATTTCCCAATTCTCTTGATCACAAATGCCAAACCGTGCAAGCACGCCTAATGTATATCGAAATCATCAAACGCCCAAACGGCGAAGCGCCTGAATGGGTCCGCGATGCGTGGATCGGCCTGCGCCTGCCGCTCTATCACCATCTTCCTGTCACCAGCGAAATTCAGGGCGTGGTCACAGGGTCGCGCACGCGCCTTGGTGCGATGCTCTCGCGGCTCGTCAAACAGCCAGAAACCATGACTGGGTATTACGTGCATGCCAAAGGCGCGATTGAAATGCTTGCGGCTTACAATACCGAGGCCGCGAAATGGTGGGTCGATAACGCGCCCCACAGCCTTGTTGATGGTCAAGTTCTGATGTTTGAAACGCACGTTTGCGGCGACGTGTCTAACGGCTAGCCCGCGTCTGTTTTGCCGCGCCGATCGCTGCGAATATTGGCGTATAAAACATGGGTGCGCCAGCGCCCTGCAATCTGCAAATAGCTTTGCGCCACGCCCTCATATTTGAACCCAGCCTTTTCCAACAGCCCCCGCGACGGCGTGTTTTCGGGCAAAGTAGCCGCCTCAACGCGGCTTAAATTCATGTGATGAAACGCGTAATGCACCACCGCTTGAATAGCGTCGTTCATATATCCCCTGCGCGCAAATTCGGACCCGATCCAATACCCCAGCGTGCCCGACATCGCAGGCCCTTGGCGAATATTATCGAGCGTGATCGCCCCCAAAAGCGCTTGATCTTCGCGCCGCACAATGAACAGCGGCACCCCTTTGCCCGCCTCATAGGTTTTGCGCGCCCAAAAAACCCGATTGCTAAACGCGCGTTTGGAAAAATGATCTGGCGCCCAAACAGGCTCCCACGGCTTTAGAAATTCCTCGCCGCTTTGGCGCAACGCCACCCACGGCAGATGATCGCCCATAATCGGCATGCGCAAAGTCACATGCTCGGCTTCGATCAGTACTTTGGGGCGTCTTTTAAACATGGCGCACAGTATCCTGCATGGCGAAAGCGGGTCAAGATCGGCGCAGAAAAACCTGCACATCTGCAACATTTGTGCCCGTCGCGCCGATCACTAACAAATCACCAGCCGCCTGCAGCCCGTGATAGCTGTCATTGTTGGCCAAAACCTCATCAATCGACACGCCAGCCGCCGTCATTCGCGCCACGGTTTCCCCGTCCACCAAACCACCCGCGGCATCCGTTGGCCCATCGCGCCCATCCGTGCCACCACTTAAAAACACCCAGTTCCCAGCCAGTCCTTGCGCCCCCTGCGCCACCCGCAAGGCCAATTCTTGATTGCGCCCACCGACGCCATCGCCTTGCAATTTCACGGTCGTTTCGCCACCAAAAATCAACGTGCAGTCGCCACGCGCGGCCCGCATCGCCGCCAAAATCTTCTCCGCCGCATCCGCCACATCACCCACCAGCGCATCGTCCACAATCACCGCGCGATCGCAGGCCGCAACCATCGCATCCAAACTCACGCGGTTCGACCCGACGATCTGATTTTGCGCCGCACGCGAAACTGGCACATCCGCGTCCATTTCCAAATGCGCCTTCACCGAAATGGGCATCGCCTCCCACGCGCCAGCCGCCTTCAAAACCGCCCGCGCATCGCGGTGGCTGCCCACGCGCCCCACCGTTGGCCCGCTCGCCACCACGCGCAAATCATCGCCAATCACATCCGACAAGATCAAGGCCCGCACCGACGCCCCCGTCGCCGCCAACAACCCACCACCCTTGATGCGGCTCAAACACTGGCGCACCAAATTCATTTGGTTGATATCCATCCCAGACGCCAACAAAACCCCATTCGCCGCCTGTTTATCGCCTGCAGAAACACCCTCCACAGGCGCAATCGCCAACGCCGAACCACCCCCCGAAATCAGCGCTAAAACCTGATCCTCAGGCCCCAATCCCGCAACAGCATCCAGCACCGCAGCCCCCGCCACAACGCTCCCGTCACTTGGCACAGGATGTTCCCCGACAATCACATCCGCCCCCGCAACTTCGCGGTAATTCTCGCCGTTTGTCACCACCAACGCGCGCACCGCATCCACATGCAACAACGCCTCCGCCATCATCGCCCCCGCCGCTTTGCCCAGCGCAATTACGCTCACACGCCCAACCACAGGTTCGCCGATCAACGCACGCCGAACAGCCCCCGCAGGATCAGCCGCATCAACACCCGCCTGAAATATCGCCTTGGCCTCTGCCCGCAACGCCGCAACTTGCATGAAATTCTCCCTCATTGCGCCACCTTACCGCCACCACCAAAAACCACAAACGCATCTTGCCCCTTTTCGCGTCATGCCCCACACTCGCCCCATGCCAGACCAAGATAAAATCACCCGCCTCAACACAGAAATCGACGCACGCCGCGATGATCTGATTGCACTAACCCAAGACCTCATCCGCATTCCAACCCTAAATCCGCCCGGTGAAAACTATCGCCTAATTTGCGAATATCTGGAAACCCGCCTCAAACCACGCGGCTTTGAATGCGAGTTGATCCGCGCCCATGAAACCCCGGGCGACAGCGATAAATATCCCCGCTGGAACATCGTCGCACGGCGCAACGGCACGCACGCTGGCGATTGCGTCCACTTCAATTCCCACACAGATGTGGTGGAACTTGGCCAAGACTGGACCCGCGATCCCTTCGGGGGTGAACTTGAAGGCGACAAAATCTACGGCCGTGGATCATGCGACATGAAAGGCGGCCTCGCTGCCTCCATCATCTGCGCCGAAGCCTTCATCGACACCTTCCCCGAATTTGCAGGCGCCATCGAAATATCAGGCACAGCAGATGAAGAAACCGGCGGTTTTGGCGGCGTCGCCTACCTTGCGGAAAAGGGCTATTTCAACCCCGAACGCGTGCAGCACGTCATCATCCCCGAACCCCTCGGCCTTGATTGCATCTGCTTGGGCCATCGCGGCGTTTGGTGGGCAGAAATCGAAACCAAAGGCAAAATCGCCCACGGTTCCATGCCATTCTTGGGCGATTGCGCCGTACGCCACATGGGCGCAGTGCTGTCAGAGATGGAAACCTCGCTCTATCCGCTCCTTGAAACCAAACGTACCGACATGCCCGTCATCCCCAAAGGCGCGCGTCAATCCACGCTGAACATCAACTCCTTCCACGGCGGCCAATCCGAACCCGAAGCAGGCTTCACAGGCCTGCCCAGCCCGATTGTCCCAGACAGCGCGCGCATGATCATTGATCGCCGCTTTCTGATCGAAGAAGATATCAACGACGTTCAACAAGAAATCACCGACGTGCTGGAAAAGGTAAAATCCGAGCGCAAAGATTTCCAATACGACATTCGCGAAATCCAACGGGTCATCCCAACAATGACAGCCAAAGACGCCCCCGTCGTCACCGCCGTCGCCGCCGCGATCCAAGCAACCCTTGGCAAACCCGCCGAATACGTCGTGTCCCCCGGCAGTTACGATCAAAAACACATCGACCGCATCGGCCATCTGAAAAACTGCATCGCCTACGGCCCCGGTATCCTGGAACTGGCCCATCAACCCGATGAATACGTCGAAGTGTCCGCGATGATCGACAGCGCCAAAGTCATGGGCCACTCGCTCATCGACCTTCTGCTCGAATAAACCCGCTTGAGTTTCTTTGTTCTTCAAATACTCAAATCTGTCCCATCAACTGCGTCAACTTCGCCATCGCAGGCATGCTCGCCGCCTTCATACGCTCCAAAATCGCCTGTTTTTCAGCATCATCCTTTGAAACGGAGCGCACCATCGCGCTAAACCCGTCTAGGCGATTTTCGCGCAGCCAATCGCGCAGCTCAGGATCACGCGACCAGTTATACTGGTTCATCATGAACGGCATCATCATGCGGATCCAATCCGTATCGTGATTGGGCAACGGCACCACCGTGCACAATGCATTCTTTTCGTCCTCGGTGTCTTTTGTGGCCTCAATATGGGCAATCATCGCCGCCGAAAACACAGGTTGATGCGAGCGCACCGTTTGCGGTGTGATCAAATCCCCTTGGAAAATCGGCTTCATTTCAAGGTTGTTAATCGCGCTGGCCGAACAATCCACATGCACAGTGTTCGCGCTGGTCGGAATGGTGCCTTCATCCAAAACGATCTCATTCACGCCAATGGATTGCACCCGTCCTTTGCGCACAATTCCCTTGATTTGGCGCAGTGCAGCCAGCTCCGCTTGGCTGATCGTTGCGGCGTGAAACATCTTGGGGCGCACGTCGGGATCAATGCGCAATAAAACACCCGATGCCTCCAAGCGATCAAACAAATCTTCGACCCCATCGCAGGCAGCAATTGCTTCAAACTGGGCGGCCTGCCCGCCAATCGCATCCTTGAAAAACGCGATGTCGGATTGTGCGTTTTTGCGATCCAACATCCAGCCATCCCGCGGCATGATCCAGCGGATATCATCCGGCGCGACCCCGTTCCCCAGCAGCCACAGAACCGCATCCATCCCCGTTTTACCGCCCCCCACAATGACATATCCGTCAGGCTTTTGATCCACCTGCGGCAAATCATTTAGTGGCATAAAGCGAACATCGTCGTGAATTTCAAAACTTGGCGTATGGGTCGATGGAATCGTAGTTTTTAAATAGGTCGCATCCACAGTTTTGCCCGCATCCACCGCAAAAATTTCGCCCGTCAGCACGTTTTCAAACACGCCGCCCCCGCGATAATCACACATCGGGAAATACTGCACGCGCCCACATGGCAAAAACCGTTCCTGCATCACCCCATCAAAATACGCGGCAACATCTGCCCCGGATGCCAGCGATCCCAGCCCCTTGTTCAGACCCACCTCATCCAGCAATCCATTCGATAATTCCCGCGAACTTACGCCGTAAAACACGCTCGGTTGGTGCAACGTCACAAAGGGATAGGCATGGTTCCAATGCCCACCGGGTTTTGCAAACCGATCCACGATCACAATCTTCGCGTCGGTGTCCGTAAGGAGCGTATCAGCGAACGCCATGCCCACGGCACCGCTGCCCACAATCAGATAATCGGTTTTAATCTGGGTATTTGGCATGACGGCTCCGCTGAAAATCTCTCAGACGAATATGCACCGTTTGCGCGTCAAACCAACCCTAACCCTGCGGAACGGCCTAAACCGCGATATTGTCGATCAGCCGAACGTCTTCAAACCAAACGGCGGCGAACAAGCGCGCAGGGCGTTCCGCTGCCCACAACAGCGACAGGTTGTTCACGCCGCGCAGATCAATATATTCCACCTCGCCGTAGCCAGCCGCGTTCAGCGCCTCAATCGCACGATCGCGCAAAACCGCGAACGGTTCGCCATCCCGCAACCCCGCCGCGATCCCCTGTAATTCTGTGTGCAACAGCGCCGCCGTTTCAAAGCCGCCCTTTGACAATCGCAAATTACGCGATGACATCGCCAGCCCGTTCGCCTCGCGGATTGTTGGGCAACCAACCACCTCAATCGGGATATCCAGATCCGCCGCCATGCGCTTCACCACCAACAATTGCTGGAAATCTTTCTCGCCGAAAAACGCCTTATCCGCCGCCGTCTGCGTGAACAATTTCGCCACCACCGTCGCGACACCTTCAAAATGCCCGGGCCGATGCACCCCGTCCATACACTCCGTCACACCCTCGACCGTTACCGTCGTCGAGAACCCCTCAGGATACACAGTCGCCCCGTCTGGCACATACACAACATCCACCCCAATCGGCGCCAACTTAGCCGCATCCTCCACTTCCGTCCTCGGATAATTCGCCAAATCCTCTGGGTTGTTAAACTGCTTTGGGTTCACAAATATCGTCACGATCACACGATCACACACCGCCCGCGCCGCCGCTGCCAAACTCAGATGCCCTGCATGCAACGCGCCCATCGTTGGCACCACACCCACAACATCCCCCGCTTGTTTCCAAGCCTTCACCCGCGCCCGCAGCGCCCCCAAATCCCGCTCAATCACTGGCGTCATCTACTTGGCCTTCTTCACGGGCGCTGCATCACCAAACACATGCTCTGGCCCGGGGAATTTGCGCGCGCGAACGTCCACCGCATACTGCGCAATCGCCTCTTCAGCACCCGCACCCAACTCCGCAAACCGCTTCACAAACTTCGCCTTAAACGCCGTGAACAACCCCAACATATCGTCCACCACCAGTATCTGCCCGTCACAGCCCGCCGACGCGCCAATCCCGATCGTCGGAATATCCACGCCCGCCGTAATGCGATCCGACAACCCCTCTGGCACCTTCTCCAACACCACCGCAAACGCCCCTGCATCCGCCACAGCCTTCGCGTCCGCCATCACGCGATCCCCGTCCGCGTCACGACCCTGCACCTTGTATCCACCCAGCGTATTTATCGATTGCGGCGTCAGCCCTACATGCGCCATCACGGGAATTCCACGCGCCACCAGAAACGCGATTGTGTCCGCCATCGCGACACCACCCTCCAGCTTCACCGCACCCGCACCCGTTTCCCCCATGATCCGCGCCGCATTGCCAAACGCCTGCTCGCGGCTCTGCTCATAGCTGCCAAACGGCATGTCCACGACCATCATCGCAGAGCGCAAACCCCGCGCCACAGCCTGCCCGTGCATCACCATCATATCCATCGTCACACCCAGCGTGCTCGGCAACCCATGCAGCACCATGCCCACACTGTCCCCGACCAAAACAAAGTCACAATGCGCATCCATCAACTCCGCCATCGGCGTGGTGTAGGCCGTCAAACTAACCAGAGGCGCCCCGCCCTTACGCGCCCGAATATCCGCAGGCATCGGTGCTCTCTTCTTCGCCGTCGCGCTCATCATAGTCTCCCTGACACATCATCGCTGCATTGCAGCAACGACTAAACCCATAGCACCCAAACTTCCACCCCAGATCAAAGAAGCAAAGCCCGTAGGTCGGGCTTCAACCCGACACCCCAACAAAATAGAACACCCCACCCGCCGCGATTAGGATTTCTTTGAAGAACGAACTAGAGCAATCAACATGCAAGGGCAGCGCCGACCTCGGGGGGCGCAATGCAAATAAGAGTGCCTTAAGCGCTAGGGTCGCCTTTGCGGACAAAGCGACCAATTGCTGCAAGTGCACAGAAACTGTAGGTTGAAACACTATTTTACCCGAAGGGTGGGAAGGAGACATTCGCTGCAATCCGCAAGAATGACTGCTTCGCATTCCAAAGCGTTCTATTGCTCTAGCCGCTCGCTCCAACCATTGCATTTGTTATGGTCGGCCTAACTTCTGGATCGCGCAGACCGATCGAAATCTAAACGAGAGCATTGGCCCTTCGGTTATCCGATCGGCTTCAGCCTCGCTTTCTGATGCTTAGCATCTGCCAGAAGCGCTCCATAATCGGATCGAAGAATAGAGGGAGTCGCGACCCAGACCATGCGTGCCGTGTATATCTCCTTGTTTGGACGGACCGCCAACTGGAACAGGCGGACTTTCTTAGCTTCGAAGGCAAGAGCGAGTACCTCCGCTCTCTTGACAAGTAAATCTCGGTTAACAAACGTATCAGCGGTCATTAAACCAAAAACAGTAACTGAATCACCACCGAGCGCGAAGGAAGCTGTCGGCGTTTCCTCTAGGATCGGAAATACGGTTTCAAAGTATTCTGCGAAATGTGATCTTTCATTGCCTCCCAGATCACGAACTAATGAATCAGCTTCTAGCCACCGAGCCTCTTGAGAGCTCTCCAATGATGTGAGTAACTCTTGCGTTTTCGCGGGGTACTTTTGTGAAGGGGCTTCAGCGTCAGGCCACTCCGGATTTGCAAAATACGGACCAATTACATCTTGATCCATGCTATCGACCCAAACGTAATCTGCGCCCTCGTTATCGATCATTTCTTGAATTCTTTGATCGGCACGATTCTGAGAGATGTAGGCACCCAAGTGATCCATCTCATCGAACAACATTACGTTTCGCATGCCTGCAAGAACTTGCCTGACGTCAAGATAATGTAAAAATTCACCGGTTCCACGGAGGATACGTCTGAGCACCATAAGATCGTCGATGGACAGCGAAATAAAGTTATGAATTCCCTGAATTGGTGTAACTTCGTTATCCTCTTTTATGGATGCGGAAAACGGCGAGAATGCCTCAACTGTGAGGCCAATCGGGAAAATCTTTCGGAACCTCTTATGCGACACCCTGATGGTTTCAGCATAAGTTCCATCAGCGAGCTTTTGGTAAAGAGGTACCTCGTCATCGCTATGAACATAGTCAATAAATCGCTTCGATTGTTGATATGCTTTTTTGACCAGCTCTTCGATCCGCCGAACGTGACCTGACAAATCCTCGGCTGGCGCACTCAAGGCTTCTGATCCGGCTTTTGCCTCTACGTTAATCAGAATGTCATCTATCATTATGACGCAATCAGTTTCAGCCCACTGGTTCTTCCCAATAGGGTAGTAGACATCTTTATGAAGTGGTCCGGCAAAACTGGACAGCGTGCTAAGATGTATCCAACCTTGAAGACAGGATACACAAATGACGAAGAGA
>Ga0233426_10000093_pt1 | contig 99764 bp, 114 predicted proteins | sample SI_118_April2016_6_FD_179875 | JGI IMG/M metagenome (GOLD analysis project Ga0233426, IMG submission 179875) | Seawater microbial communities from Saanich Inlet, British Columbia, Canada - SI_118_April2016_10_MG | ecosystem: Environmental > Aquatic > Marine > Inlet | place: Canada: British...
AAAAAATCTTGGATGATGGCAAACACTACGAGCTGCTACTGTCAAAGAAACTATTGGAGGAAACTGAGCTAAAAGAGAAATTGATGGATGCTGAAAAAAAGGTCACACTAATCACAGACTTAACAGGCCCCCCCCCCTGACTTTTTATTTTGTCCAAAGGTACATGTAAATGTAATTAAACTTTCATTAGTTGCATTTGTATACTACGTGTACAGGAAGCCCCGCAATTTGGGTTAAACAGAGTGTCCCGAATCTAACACCCACACAACCCCCGCTTACAGTGGCCGGAAGAAGACGCCCTTAGAACCCAAGTCGAAATTTCAGGTAAATTACAGTTAAAAATATAAGAGACTTACGAGCTGGATGCTGAAAAAAAGGTCACACTAATCACAGACTTAAATATATGACTATAAAAAAGAATTCTTTTATTTAAAATGCAGGGTGACTTTGAAGAACTTTCTGAACAACGTCACTCACACAAATGCTGGTATGCTCTTCTTGGTTCCATAGTACTGTTTCACATTGTCATGATGGGAATTGTTGTTGCAACATTGACACAGATTGCTCCAGAAGTACAGAGAACATTGACAGATGTCAATATCATCTTGCCTGAGATGCGACGGTCATTACTTGACTTGGGTCAGATGCTCCCCGAGATTAAGAAAGGAATGTCAATCTTACAGAAGCTGTGTACAGACAGTCCAAATTGCTCGTGAGAATGGTCTGAATATAGACTATTTAACATGCAGGATAGAACTACAAGATGCGCTATAATATAGTCTTTGTTGGTTCTGTTGGTGCTGGCAAAACTTCTATTATTTCTAAATATTCCAAGGGTCATGTAGATAGTGAACCCATGTCCACAATTGCGGTTGATTTTGTACCCATAACACTGGGTGATTTCCAAGTGTCTATTTGGGATACATGTGGACAAGAGCGCTTTATGTCCTTGACCAGTTCTTATTTTATGAGAGGTCATGTTTTTGTATTGATGCACGATGTGTCTGATTCTTCCATCAATACTGATTTAAAAAAATGGTACTCTGCTATTGTCAAGGATGGTCCTCCTCGTCATGCACCAGTCGTGATTGTTGTGTCAAACAAAACAGATTTGGCACCCTTTTGTCCTCAAGACATGAAGAATTGGATTGACGAGAATCGGTTTGACCATGTGTACACCTCTGCCAAGACAGGTGAAGGTGTGGGCGAATTGTTTCAGAAAATCAAAGATGCGGTTGTTGTGCATCAATCGGACTGGCTGGCTCCTTCGTTGCCAGTGTTGGCAGCTACAGAAGAACTGCGGACTGCACCAGGATGCATGTGCTGATACAGATGCAATATCTCTGTATGTTTTGACTCCAGTATTGTTTGAATATAGTCTGCAATATTGATGATGTCAATTCTATTTTTCCAGCTGTGTACTTCAATGAATTGTCTTTGCACAGTATCCGCCACCCAACACAGCGTGACATCGGACACATTATTATATGATTGATGTTTCCAAGTGTGGAGCACGACTCGAAAAGGTGTAGTGTTCGAAACGAGCAGCTGTCTGAGTGTGGGTGTTGACATCGCTTGCCAGGAACCAGTAGTGGAAATGTGTTGTTGACTGATAGACAGTGGTGCAATAAAAGATTGTATCTGAGGACTGTGAAATGAAGACATTGTAACCAATAAAAATTGTCTTTTATACTTCAGACCGTAGTAATCTATTAAAATGATTGGAAGCACTGTGTACCGCATCGACCGCATGTTGTGCCCATGAGGTATGAGCAGCATTTTCAACTACTGATTCGATGTGCATTCCTGCTTCGTCGTTCCATTCGCCTGGTACAAAACGATTGTAGACATGATTTTTCACCATTGATAATGGTCTGTTGTTGTCTTTAAAAATCAAATATTCGGATGACAGCAGTTGATACCATAGTGAGGAATGAAGTCGAAGTGATTCATAAGCTTTTGTAGTAATGGTCAAAAAAGAGGCAAAGCTCTCGGATTTTTTCCCACCCATTGCATCAACCATGTCATCTGTAATGCGCATAGTGGAGTTGATGTGTTTGGGGTCTTCTCCTAAAATATAACCAAAATCAACATGGACCAGGTGTGCTGCAGGTGTCACCATAATGTTCTCCAAATGTCGGTCACCCAATCCCATGGTGAAGGCCAGCAGACAGGCACCGGCACAGGTCGACACAAAACGTTGACGCACTGCCTTAATTGTTCGGTTCACGTTCAGTGACATGATGTAATTGGTCAACGACATGCGAAGACGAATATCGTACAGTGTTTTTGCACCGTGCATCATAATAATACAGCCACTTGAAGAATTCAACGGGAATACAGTATATGGTTGTACGTGGACGTCTGAAGTTAGTTCATTGATGAGATGAGCAATGACCATGGCCAGTCTGTCTGTGCGAACATCTTCATTTTTCAACAAGCAGTCAATTGTAGAGCCAGTAGTTGTTTGGAGGGAGACTGAGACAGGTCGTGAAGACGAGTTGAATTGGGTGATAGTTCCCAGTGCTGAGACAAATTTGTGTGGTGCCCATGGTAATCGCACCGGCCCCGTTGTCAGAAAAAAATTATCGACCCGTGCCTTCCTTGACATATGACTTAACATAGTATGAAACGAAATGGAACTTTTCAATTCAGCCAACCATTCTGGCGAAATGTTGCGACACAAGCGAGTTTGGAACAAATTCAATATCTTGAAATTGTGTTTGTCTTTGGCAATAGCACATTCAAACCACAAGGCATAGACCAACTCCAGTCGACACACACACAGTTCCAATAAGCCTTCATTAAATAAACGAGGATACTGGACTGATATATGTACCCACCAAAACATCATTAGACAGTGCATGCGTGGTGACATACGCTTCCATGTTTGGACTACCCACCGCTGTAGCTGTACATTGACCAAGACTGGTGCAAGGCGGATAATATCACCGATTGTGAGAAATGGTTGGCAAGTACGACTACAGAGTAGAAGTCGACAGGTCAGCGGTTTGTAACGCAGTACATTCAACTGTAGCTGACCATGTTGATGCATGGCCATTATTGTATGTACTTGCCATGGTACATGGTTTGCAAATTCCTGATAGTGCGTTGACAAAAAACGATATTCAATTTGTGAATACTGATGACATGGCAATTTGTATTGCAGGTCTCGATATATCCCCAGTAAAATATTGACACCATCATTCCAATGTTTATCCAATAGACGTAACTGAAACAGTTCCAAAAATGTGACAGGCATTACTGATAATGCAGAAAGCAACCATTCAACATTTTTTTTTTTATGACCGTAGACAAAACAGGCAGAACATACTCGTAACCTGTCTACTAATCGATGAGAAGAGCAATGATTGCAAAATATTCGACCACATGACCGACAATGGTGTTTTCGACGAAAAAAGGTAAAAGTAGTCTTGCATTCAAAACAATTCGTAACACGTTCGTCAGGTATCCATGTTACTGGTCTCCGTGAACGTATTGTCAACGTCCTTTGTTGGTGGTCCTTACGGTCAACACACATTGACATAGACAGCATCAAACTGGACAGTAGAGCTTTATATAGACAACAACAAATAAGGTGCACATATAATGTTTTGTCTCTTACACTCTCTACTAAAAAAACAAAAATGCAGGAAATGTTAACTTTGATATTTATTGGTCTTTGTTGTATTATCATTGTGTTGTATTTGCTGGGCTTCGTTGGTTCAGGTCCGGTCACCAGTACGAGAGAACCAAAGTATGACAGTACGAGAGAACCAAAGTATGACAGTACGAGAGAACCAAAGTATGTCTATGACAATGCGGAATTAACTCAACGTGTTAATAGACGAATGAGAGACAAACGAGTATAAAAGAATCAATAAAATATGTAATGACTATTGTTCAACTGAATGTTGGTGGTCAACTCTTTATTACCACACAGTCAACACTTGAAAATTTTCCATCCATGTTAGGTGCACTCGTGCGTAACAACAATCCAGCTACACTAGTTAATGGTGCTTACTTTATCGACCGTGACCCTCATGTATTTCGTTGGATTCTCAATTATCTACGAGGTTCCAAAATATTACCACAGAAATATACGATAGAAATGTACCAACTAATGGAAGAGGCTTCTTATTTTGCAATCGATGGCTTAGCATCACGCATTCAACACATGATTACACCAACATTTGCCAAGGGAGACCATGTATCGGTACGGTCCACCAAGTTTACAGTACTCGAAATCGAAGACACTGGATATCTTGCTACAAGGAGTGGTACCAAATATCGCCTTGATTCTTCAGAACATTTTGCAGCAACAGTTATCGAAAAAGGGGATGTAATCACGGCATTTAGACAGGGTTACCACAAGTGGCAACCTGGGGTTTGTATAGATAGAAACGGAAACAACTGCATCGTTCAGTTTGATAATGAACAAGCACATACGAATTTTAAAGTCTCTGGGGTGCGATTTTGACTATATAGAGACAATTAAATAGAATAATGATACAATATTTTTTAGTATTTTGTATTCTGTGCGTTTTTATTAGTAGTTATTATCTACACTTTTTCGCAAGAACTGTGGAACAGAGTGACCTGATGATTGCATACATTGGTAATGAACACCCACGCCTGTTCGAACAACAATTTACTCAAGAAAGAGCAGATTTGATTGTTTTTAGAAACCGACCATTTCGCTCAAAACGGTTACAATTTGCGCCACCCGGGAGCGAGTTGAATAAGTTTACACTGACACCGCGATATCGTCACCTGTTAGTATTGTACAACTTGCAACCACAAGTGCCGATGTTTTACGACACACGCAACAATATCGAATACATACACAACAACGAGACTGTTGCAGAGCTGTGGCACAAACCGATAAAATTACACAAACTGACAATCTATCTTTAGACGCGCGCGCTCGAAACAACATTTTCAATATATATATAATTGCTAACACAGAAGCTGAATGTCATCGTATGTAGAAGTTTGACAAGGAAGCAGTTCACAGTCAAAGTGAATCTTCGGCATCCGAGTCATCTGACTCTGCAAACGAGTATGATTTTGACGATGGGTGGTTGGTACCAGATGAAGAGGAAGAAAAAGAGGAAGAGGAAGAAAAAGAGGATGCATCCTACGAAAGAGCACGTGGTGACCGTCTCTTGCAAGAAAATAGTAGATTACAAAAAAAAGTCTCAGTATTGAAAAAAAGATTAAGGAGATTCACTAAAGAAATACAAGAACTACAGACATGGAAAAGTCGGGCTAGAAAATGTCAGAAAAAATTTGTAGAGGCCAAGTAATATCTTTTTTATTTTTTCCGCAGGCTTCTTTTTTTACAGGCTATCTTTTTTTACAGGCTACAATGACATTCTCTTCGTCGAAAATCCATTCAATGTGTGTATCTTTCAAATCTGCAAATGTTTGTGGGTCTATCAATACATTGTGCTTTGTTTTGACTGCCATCCAATTATCAACTTCGTCTGGATTATTGACATACAGAGAAAAGACATGGTATTCGTCATCTTGGCGTTTAGCAAAACGAAATTCTGGGGCGATGAAATTGACAAGTTCTGTCATTTTATTTACAATAGTACACTGCTTAATATACAGTGTAACCAAAAAAACTGGATTTTTTTCATCCGGCTACCACACAACAATTGTTTGGCCGTCCTTTGTTTTCATCTTTTTCAGTGAGCCCGAACGAGCATTGATTAACCAAAAATCTAACTTGTTGTCCATTGTGGCCGCGTCCTTGACACACAGCACAAAAAGAGCGGCTTCACATTCGGACCATCCGTAGGTTGACTCCGTCCCACTGGTCAGCGTGGTCGTGATGCGTTTGTTGGTCGTGAAGAGTTCATCGTTCGCATACAAACGGCCATATTCTTGTTTTTCGTGCTCGCGTAGACTCTCCAGTATATTGGTGACACTGCTCTCGTCGGTGGCCTTGGTTGCATAAGTCACGCCAATCACCGAAGGGCGCTTCACAACCGTCGCAATGTAGGGGCAAATTCCAATCTAGATAGTGCTTTAGTGTGCGCGTTCTCAAAACATAAGATAAAAAAAAAGTACCATTGCCACAGAAGAATAAAAAATAAAAACTTTTCTAAGTTTGTCTAAAGTACAAAGAGTGTACCTGTAACCGATTGCCAATCACCGATTCCACTCCAAGCATGGTTCATGATACCATGGTATTGCTCAGGGATATATTCATGCACAAATTGAATCATAGTTTGCAAGTCTGGTGTTAATTTGTGAACCATTTCACCAGCTTTCCTAAGTTTCGCATTAGCAGAGTCAACATACAGCATCGTCTTGTGCTCTTCTATAGTCGGGTGTTCTATATTCTTCATCATAACTAATCCAAAGTATTTGTTGAATGGTTTCAAGATTCAGTTCTGAACAGGGTTTATTTTTGGGCATTTTTGTTTCTAATCAACAGTTCGAAATTGTTTAAGACAAACATAATTGGATGCCATGTTCTATTGTTTTGTACAGGTGCGAAGACTATTTTTAAAAGTCCATGAAATAGGTTGCCATTTGTGACAGATTCCTTTTACTTTATCTGTGCATTCTTTGTCATAATCATATTCATCATTGCCGTTGCCCTGTTTCTTCCAATCATCATAGGGTGACCACAAATTAGAATTACTTATGTATGGGTTTCTGTTCCATGAGATAGAATCAGTCTTTTTACTTGAGACAGTCCATTGTGCATCTCCACCACAGGTGTCACCGGTGGTGCGTGCATTGTCGGACTCCGAGCATCGTCCATAAGAATTGCAAGCTTCTGTGCCTGTTTCATTGTTAGTGTCTGACCGTTCGGAACCAATGCAGACATTATCAAGTGGATTCCATGTATTCTCACTGAGAACACTATTGGACCAACAACTACAGGTGCCATCTCCTTTGCGTCCCCAATTGCACCAACCACCTCCACTACATGCAATGTAACAGAAGCCACGGTTGCATATGGATTGTGGCTTCAAGGGGGATTGATTCATCGTCAGACTTCCAAATGGTTGGAAAACATCTTGAAGTTGTGTCAGTGGGAGACGGCCACCACCATCACCTATTTCCATTCCATTACATTTTTGACAAGTGTCGCCCCAGTACTGTGGAGCACATTCGGTGCAGGTGTTGCTGTTTTCTGCTTTATTAAAATACACGGGTTCACCAGTATATCGTTCAACAAAAGGTGCCAGCATCCAAGCATTGTCTTCTGACACATCGCAATTGCAATGACCGTCCCCTTCAACACCTCCATTGCATTTACCGTGGCCTGAGCATTGGTTTTTGCCTGGACCTCCAGGACATGTTTTGCAGTCAGCGCCCCAAAAACCATCTGAACAGATATCACATTGAAGATCGTCGTTCCAATCTCCACATTCGCACAAATCCCCTGACCAGGCGATGATTTTGTCTGGATATGTAATTTTTGTAATTGGGTCTACATAAACCTGTTCGCCACAGTCACATCGCATATTGATATACTCACCACCTTTGCCTGCCAGTGATATCCCGCCGGAGGAGACTGAACATGTTCCCTTATTACCAGAACAAATTGTATTTTGTTTCCCAGTTATCCAATCATAACCTGGACAAAAATCACAAGCTGGTGACTGTTGATAGTGCTCCAATCTATTGTCACCCAGTAATTCTCCAAAAAAAGAGGGGTCACAATTGCAATTTCCAGAACCGTGCCATGACTCTTCGCAACAAACAGTATTCAAACAACGACCACCATTGTAGTTGCCACTATCCTGACAATCCTCATCTTTTTCACAAATATTTCCATTAAAATTAGAATACCATGTTTCATCCACCGGTTGGTCAATGCCTGTGCATTTCCCTCGACAGTTTTCTGAACGCTGACAATCTAAATGAGAAGAACATTGGGAAGTACCAGTGCAGATGGCTTCCCAAGGGTATTTATCCTTGAACCACTTCGCACCTGCTATTTCGCATTCGGATTTCTCTTTACCCTTATCTGAGCAGAATCCAGAATTTTTCAGTTGCCTTCCTTCAAACTCTTGTGCAGCATCGTCGTGACATGTGCCGCGATTGTTGCATTTGACAGATGCTATATCTTTCAACTTTTTTTGGACCTGTTGGGAAGTTTCCTCCAATTGTATGGTCAGTGTTGTTTTGGTCAGGACGTCAGTGTCTGTGCTCTTGTAATTGTCAATCTGAAAAATCGTGCCATATTTACCATCAATTGTTTTCACTCTGGTTCCGGTAGTCAACTTGTTGTTCTGAGTTAATGTCACCAGAGGCACATCATTTCCGTAGGGACAACGTGTACAATAGTATCCAAAATGATTGGGCAAACACTCATCACACAAATGACGCTGGTCGTCTGCAGCTATTGAGTTAGGAAACAATGCAGATTTATGAGTCCATGGTTGCCAACCGTTGTCACACACAGAGCAATCGTCACCAGAGTAACCTTTGACACACTCCTCGCAGTTGACCCCAGTATAACCAGTTTTACAACGGTTGCAGGCAACAGCAGAAGCAGAAGTTGGTTCTGGTTTCCATCGTTCCGAGCAGATGGCACAATCAGGACCACCCCATTGTGGGTCACATATACAAGTACCTGTCCCATACACTCCCCAATCGCACACGCCATGGGATAAGTCACAAGTACATGGAGCACACTGCGGGCCCCATTGCGCTTCTGTACAGTCACATGGTCCCAATTTGTATGGATACTTCCAAGTTATCCAGACACCAAACAAGGCAAAAGACATGGCTGCTGCTAAAAATGTGAACGATGAAAAAACCTGTACCAGAGGCCATCGTTTTCTATGATTGCATTTTTGTATATACAAAGCAGAGAACATATACAACGACCACGTCCATGCAATAACACCACCCAAGCCAATCCAAAAGATACCCAATATCCAACCAGAAGGTGTCTCTGGTGGTCGATATCCAGACTTGTACATTGTTTGTGTACCGGACATCAATAGTCCAAGGCCTGTGAAAATGGAAAATAAACTAAGAATTTTAAACGTGTTAACTCCATACATTCTGGTACAGATATCAGACTATTTATACAATATAATTCATAAAATGTTTGAAGCTTTAAAGTTGTTGGTAATCAGCTGTTGTTGTTGTTGTACCATAGCGTACAACACCTCATTTCTTTCTTCTATTTCTGCATTCTTCTTTTGACAGATTGACAATGTTGATTTCAATTGACTGAGTTCAAGCTGCAGTGCTTGGATTTCTTTGGCCGGTAGTGCTTCTTGACACACTGTCAGTGCGGCGATTGGACTACTTGGAGTTGAGCGTTGCATCATAGATTTTAGAAAAGACATACAAAGAAAAAACTAGTTGTATCAAAGAAAAAACTAATTGTATTTATACTTTACATAGAGACTGTTGTAATATTGTTTGTTGACCGTGTACCATGTGCAAGACCAATCTGCACAGCCCCTGATGACATTAGTGGAAGTACTGCCTTGACACCAGCTACTATTTTAGAATATTCGTCGTTATCATGGTGCAACTCATGTAGTTGTTGCTGTAATATAGCTAGTGTTTCCTGTGCAGCTTGTATGTCTGTTGCTATTTTCAAATGTTCAACATTTTTCTTGTGTTTCTTTTTACTGTGTGGTAGAAAGCGTTCCTGACGTTTACTTTTGACATAGAATTTCTCTGAACGCTCTGCTAGGTTCATCAAGAATTTACCGTCAACAAATGGCACAACAACAAAGACAAACTGTGATGGCAGCCCTGATGTATGCGATGTGTAATTCACACCTAGTTCGAAAGCAGTATCTGTGCCTGACTTTTTATCTATGCATTTTTTTTTGAAGAAAATGGTGTTGTTTGGGACTGACTTTGTCAATACAAAAATCCCGTTGACTTCGCGCTGTATTTCAACAGTCTTGGACTTGATGTCTGGAACACGCACTCTGACAAATTTACTGTTCGGATAATACAACACTTGTCGAATATATAAATGTTTGTAAGAGGACATTTGCGGACTTAGGCGGAGACCAGGGTATTTTTTGTCCACATAGGGTTCGTCTCGATACAAAGTGTGACAAGGTTCAGAGGCGAAATTCTGTAAAGATGTCTTCGCAGGGAGCTGTGACACTTGGGCAAAAGTCATTCCTGGATATTCATGAATTTTCTTTTTCAAAGGTATAGGCTTATCGGGGACAGTTGAAGGCTTTTCAACATCGTCAGTGTCTATCCATTCGTCTTCTGACTCTTCTGACAGCATTATCGACTCTTTAGTTTGCAAGGTGGAAGACATAACCGACGTATGATGAGAATGAATACTTTGAATAGAAAATGACATATTCTTATAATATGTTTTTTATTTAGAATAGAAATTTATTTTATAATATGTTTTTTATTTAGAATAGAAATTTATTTCCCAGTTGGATATCAATGTGATATTTATTTAGACGCAGGAGCAATCATATACTTTATACTTATCTCTTGTGGGCTGCATCGGATCGATTTTATTCGAGGGCGGCGAGTCGGGCTTCCAAGGCAGCCAGGCGAGTGCTCAACTCTTGAACGGCTCCCACCGCGGTGGCCAGGCGAGTGCTCAACTCTTGAACGGCTCCCACCGCGGTGGCCAGGAGGCGACCCTTGTCAAGGGTGTGAAAGTCGTCCACAACGTGGCCGTAAATTTGGATTACTCTAGCGACCTCATCACCGTTCTCATCTATTCCCGATTCGGACTCCTCCTCAGCAATTTCACGGTCGAAGGTCACCAGGTCCTCAGCAACACTAGTGACTGTGACTGTTATAGCCCCCTTGGCCGAGTTCACTTGCAACTTTTCACCGACTTCGATGGCAACTCCAGTCAATCGAACTGTAGTTTCACCCTCTCCAGTCGTCACGATGACCGCAATTCCCCCAATGTCTGGAATGGCTTTTGTCACTTTATTTACATATGTCGCATCTACATCAGCCACTTCCTGCGCAATCCAACCAATCGTAGTTTCGCTGTCGTTGCCTTGAGCAATGTAGCCATACTTGCGCATGCTTAACTGGTTCAGTTTGGCAAGAAGTTCACCAGTATCCGCATCAACAATGTCTCTCTTGATGCGTCGGTCGGAGTTATGAAAATAATTATTTGCCACTATACCATTTTCCACATCCAACCCAATCTGACCGGCAAATATGTATGAATATGACCCCACTCTCGTTCTCCACGTGGCAGTGTGGTCTTGATATGCAACGCCTTTCCAATGGAGAACGTGGGCCGCTTGAATAAAATCTGCGGTGTAAAGACTGCCTCCAATGTATAAGCCAGCGTTGATTCGAAGCCGGTTGCTAATTTGATATTTGAAATAAGGAAGCACATTGGTGGGTATATAGCTAATCATATGTGTTTTTAGTGTGACAATGCCGATGGCGGCGGAATTGGCGGCGACGGCGGCGACCAGGCTTTTTTGACAGGCGCATTTGTAAGTGCTGCTGCATGAAGTGGTGGAGGTTGTGAGTGTATTGTATGCCAGGATACCATTAGTAATGAGAAAACAACCGGGCGGCCAGACCGACGTTGAACCGGTGTTCGCACTATCAGCAACAACATCACTCCAGCCCAATGCCACCGCTGCTGCCTCGCACTCTGCTGTCGTCGTAATCGCACCATAACCATGAGACGCACACGTTCCAGTAGTAAAACTACCAAACCCGCCATCATTCAAGGCGGTGATAGCGACGGAATTATCGGCGATAGCGGCAGTATTGGCGGCGGTGCCGGCGGCAGTGTCGCCAGTGTCTCCTTTGACACCTTGCGCTCCGACTGGTCCTTGCACTCCTTGGTCTCCTTGCGCTCCTTGCGCTCCTTGCGCTCCTGTGGCTCCTGTTAGCCCAGTGTCTCCTGGCGCTCCTGTGGCTCCTGTTAGCCCAGTGTCTCCTTTGTCACCTTGCACACCTTGCACACCTTGCGCTCCGACGGTGGAGGTTGTGACTGCGATAATAGCGGCGGAATTAATACGAATGGCTGAGTCAATGGTTGCTTTGCAGGCGCAATTACTAATGCCGTGTTCAGGCTTACATTCCCTGGCGAGAGGATTGAGTGGATGACTGTTGTAGACCAGGAATCCATTTGTATGTTGAAAACAACCAGGTGGAAAATTTGTCGTATTGATTGACGTTACAGGGTCGCCTACTTTGCAGGCGCAATTACCGACAGAACCACTGTTACATTCAGCAGCGGATGTCTGTGCAACGTTGAAGTACGTCAAGTACGTCCAATCCAAGACAGTTTGATAACAACCAGGTGGCCAAGACAACGTTGACACTCTGAAGATTGCGTCGCTCCAACCCAATGCCGTTGCTGCCACCGCGCACTCTTCAATCGACTCCAGCCTGGTAGCAAGATAGTCAACACACTGTCCTGCCTGTGTTAAACGTATAAAAAGATAGTCGTTGTCATTAGATGATTCGTTGTCATAAGATGATGATTTACACATAGAGGGGTCGTCTTCATCTTGGTAGGTACCAGATTGGCAGGGGATGGAGCAGGCGCATTTGAAAGTGCTGCTGCATTTAATCGTGGACGTTGTGATTGTATTGTAGGCCAGGACACCACTACTATGGAGATAACAACCAGGCGGACTGTTTGAACTTGAAACGGTAGCCCAACTATCAACAACAACATCATCAAAACCCAATGCCACCGCTGCCTGTTCACAATCTGCAATACTCGTAATCGAACTTTCACCATACAGATTTGAACACTGCTCGCTCGTCTTTTCTGTATAGGTCTTCTTCTGCGCAAATGTGCTCCAACCCAATGCCTCTGCTGCTGTCGTGCACTCGTCGCTAGACGTGATAGCGGCAGCAGCATAGTCACCACACGTTCCAGTAGCTAAATTAACATAATTCTTCACATCATTCAAGGCGGCGGCGGCGGCGATAGCGACGGAATTGGCGGCGGTGGCGGCGGAATTGGCGGTGATAGCGGCGTATATTTCACCGCTTGCTGTTTGACAGGCGCATGAAACACTGGCTCCGCATGCCTTTGTGGAGGTCAAGAGTGTATTGTAGTGCAGTACACCACCCATGAACCAACAACCAGGCGGCCAGCCCGACGATGAAAGAATACTGTCAACAGTCGCACTACTCCAGCCCACCGCCACCGCTGCTGCCTCGCACTCTGCAATACTCGTAATCACACCATAACCATGAGACGCACACGTTCCAGTATCAATACTATATAAACCACCATCATTCAAGGCGGCGGAATTGGCGGCGACGGCGGCGGAATTGGCGGCGATAGCGGCAGTATTGGCGGCGACAGCGGCGACGGCGGAATTGGCGGCGACGGCGGCGGAATTGGCGGCGATAGCGGCAGTATTGGCGGCGACAGCGGCGGCGACCAGGCTTGGTGTTTGACAGACGCATTCGTTAGTGCTGCTGCATGAAACGGTGGAGGTTGTGAGTGTATTGTAGATCAGGTGACCACTACTATGGAGATAACAACCAGGCGAATCTGAGGACCATGAACCGGTATGCGGACTATTAACAACAACATCACTCAAACCCAATGCCACCGCTGCTGCCTCGCACTCTGCAACACTAGTTGGAATATCATAACCATGAGACGCACACGTTTCAGTAGTTACACTATAAATCCCACCATTCAAGGCGGCAGTGTCGCCAGTGTCTCCTTTTTCACCTTTGACACCTTGCGCTCCAGTGTCTCCTTTTTCACCTTTGACACCGGCTATTTGTGTAGGGTTGAGTGTGAGTACCCCATCGTCCGATAATGAAAGCTCGGGACCACCAATCGACAATGTATGGGTACAATTTATGTTATTGTTTGGATTGTCGCAGCATATTGAGTCTTGATACATCGTTTTGAGATTATTGCATGTGACTGGATCCGCCGCGACGGCAGACAATGCAACCAGAATTGCTAAAACCGTTCGTTTCATTTTTGTATTTAAATGGTACTTAAATAGTATTTTTATGTTATGTCTCCAAAAAAAACAACCCCATTTACAGTTCAAGGGGCGCTTCGTTTAAAAATAAGTAATAAAAATAATAAAAATAATATTTAAATATTCTTGGACACGGATTTTCATTCCGGTTGACTACTACTATATAAGAATACAACCAGAGCACAAATGTGTGGTATTCTTGCTCTGTTTCATGAACATCGTTCTGGAAACCGTTTTGAAAAATTAAACCGTCGTGGACCGGATATGTCAGGTCATTTTGCAACTGAATCAGTATGGCTTGGTCATACACGTCTCGCCATTGTGGGTCCAGAAGCAGGAGCTCAGCCAATTATAACTGCCAACTGGGTCCTTGTCATCAATGGTGAAATTTACAATGGTTCTGGTCCTACAGATTGCTACTGTGTGCCTGAGTTGTTGGACAGCTTGGGTCCAAATGCTCCAGTCAAGATGGACGGTGTCTTTTCTTTTGTGGCATACAACAAACATTCTAAGGACATCATTGTTGCACGCGATGCTGTTGGTGTCACTCCATTGTATTGGGGTACCAGTCCACATGGGCTCTATTTTGCATCATTATTGGATGCAATTCCGGTCGATGCTTTGGTCAAAGTGGTACCACCCGGTCACAGTACCTGCTTCAACTTGTCTAGTGGGATGCCAGAGTTTAAGCCATGGTCTACCCCATACAATCCATGGGTTGACCTTACTCTCCTCAAACCTCCCACAAATTTGGTTGAATTAATGTACAATGCAGTCTCTAAAAGATTGATGGGGGATGTCCCATGGGGTGTTCTTCTGTCAGGTGGTCTTGATTCTACAATTATAGCCTCTATTGCAGTGCAACTGAGTCACGAGCGTCGAGATTATCCTATTGTACATACATTTTGCATTGGTATCAAAGATTCGCCCGATGTCCACTGGGCCAAGATTGTGGCAGAGGAATTGGGCACATACCACACTTCTTTCGAGTACACAATTGAAGAAGGCATTGCTGCCATTCCTGAAGTGGTCCGTGCAGTCGAGAGTTACGATGTGACTACCATCCGAGCATCGACACCCATGTGGTTGATGGGAAAAGCTTTAAAACGTCGTGGTATTAAGATGGTGCTCTCTGGCGAAGGTTCTGACGAATTATTTGCAGGTTATCTGTACAATTTGTTTTGTCCATCCGAGTCTGAGATGGTTAAGGAATGTCAGAAGAAAATGTATCAGCTGCATGCTTTTGATTGTGCTCGTGCTAACAAGACACTTGGAGATTGGGGTGTCGAAACACGAGTACCGTTTTTGGACAGGGAAGTTGTGGATTTCGCCATGAATCGTTTGCATCCGCGCTACAAAATGTCAGGCACCCACCCAGACGGATCCAAAGCTGAGAAGTGGTTCCTTCGCGCAGAATTTCAACATTTAGTGCCCAAGTGTGTGATAGACCGTACCAAGGCGCAATTCTCGGATGCTGTTGGTTCAGACTGGATAACACAGCTCAAGAAAGTAGCAGCAGAAAAGTGTGACAGTGTCCAGGTCTCTGTGGACAACGAAGCCAAGTGGTACAAGAGTCTATTCGATAAACAGTTCCCACAAGTAGGAGCTGAAAAAACTGTCCTCTATACAAAATCATCCATTGCGTGTTCTTCTGCTGCAGCAAGTCACTGGCATGCTGGCTTTCAACATTGCCTTGACCCATCAGGAGATGCTGTAGCAACAGCAATGAGTGAACGAGCCAGGGACTTTAGTTGAGCCTGTCAGCTGTGGAACGAGCCATTCACGACACAGCGCGCGCGCACTATTGTGTTCATATAAATACTTTTATTGTTTATAAAAATGAGTCACTTGTACAGTCTAGATAATTTCTTTGCTTCGAAGAGGAATCGAATAGTCTTCCGGATTGATAGGTCAGTTGTTTGAGTAGTTTTGTACATATGTTCCAACTATTTTTTAAAGTATATAAATATAATGAATATAGGCAAAATGCAGCGTTATATCGAAATGGGATTTTCCGCAGAGTTGTCTGCTGAAGCTGTTGAGAGATTTGAGGACGATTTACACAGTGGCTGTCATTGGTTGATGACACGAGAAAGTGTTGGTCGTGTACCCAAGCGACTGTGTCTGGCGCAACACCACAGCAATGAAACCTATTATGATTCTGAAGTCACAGTAGATGGTGTCAAGTGGAAAGTAGATGGTTATGACAAAAAGCATGCCCTGATACGAATTCGTAACCACGAAAAAGCACGTTGGAAACATATCTCCGACGCTCGTCTGGAGTGGGTAGTTGTTCATCACAACAAACCACAGAATTTCGTCCCTAAAGCTTCTTGGAAACGAAAAGTTGGTTCGTTTACAATGGCGGTGCCTGTGTTGTCGGGTCAGTATCCTATCACTGTTCAAAATGCGATTTCGACGATTCAACTACATGGTCGTCCATCCGCAAATAGACCAATTGACCAGGGTCTGTGGCGGGCATTATTTGCATTGAATCGTACCTACAAGCATGTACCATCTCGTCCAAAACCACAGGGAACGAATAGCCGCGATATTCACGAATTCCGTGTTGAGTGGATGACCTATTTTTTTGCATTGTGTGATGTGTACAATGTAACAGAGCAATGTTTTTCCACAACCTTGTACGAAGAAGGCATAGAAGCAGTATTGAAGCTGTTTCCAGCCTCGGACGAGCTGCGTTCCCGATTGGAACATTGGAGCACGCCCCAATCTTTTCTAAAAAAAGAGCTGCAGGAATGGAAGCAAGATTGTTTGCCATTGGTCGAGTTTACATGTTCCAAAATTGTCAAAGAGTGTGTGTATATCGATGTTCATTTTCATGACATGACATTTGTGAAACTGGACGATGCGGATGAAGCACGCATTCATCTGCAGTTTCAATACTTATTTGCTGCAATCTTTGATACTGATTGTGTTGTAGAGAAAGGATATTTGGACCGACTGCAGTTGCAGAAAACATTAAAAAAATCCAAGAAATCACACAATGATAGTACTGAACCATCCGATATATTTGTGACGACCTTGTTTCCGTATCAAAAACAAACACTGAATTGGTTACAGAACCGTGAGACAATCGCACCACATATTGATACGGAGGGTTGGCGACGCCACGAGCTTTCAGATGGGTTTACATTCCACAGTTCTGTCTTTGGGCATTTTTCACATACTGCACCAACCCAAAGTGTGCGGGGAGGTATATTGGCACAAGATGTTGGTATGGGGAAAACTGTGGAGATGTTGGCCTTGATTGCGACCTCACCAGTTCCTGGTCCAACCTTAGTAGTCATGCCCACTACAATGTTGTCAGTGTGGATGGTTGAGGCTCAGAAACATGTACCCTCTTTAAAGACTGTCAAGTTCCATGGTGCTCGTCGTTCGTTGTTATCTATCAAAGAAGCAGACATAGTCTGTACAACCTATCGGATAGTAGCCAACGAAAGTCGCAATCATGTACCGACATTGGGCGCTATTCGGTGGGGTCGAATTATACTCGATGAGTCGCACGAATTACAAAATATGCAGTCTGTGACTGCGGCGGCGGTGTGTAATTTGCATGCACCTGTCAAGTGGTGTGTATCGGCGACACCGTGGAACAAGCAAAGTCACAATGTCTTTGCTATGATGGCCCTCTTCAATCTCTATCCTTTTCTGCAGTACATGCAATCGGCCACGGTGCAGAGTCCACTCCATCTCGATGTCTTTTCAGTGCATCACCTTTGCAAAATTCTGTCCAAAATTACCTGGTGGCAACAACAACGACATGTTCGTTTGAATTTACCCCCGGTCAACACACAAATTGTCACAGTGGACAATGTGCAGCAACTTAGCTATGCACATCTGGTCAATGCTATTCGTGTTCGAATGTCTACAGAGACCACTTACAGTCGACGGACACATGTTATGTATTATACCTGGCTGCTGAAAATGGCTGCCTTTGATATTTCATTAGTTCCTTTGTCTGCATTTGGCACCATTTCGACAACCAATATGCACGATTCTGAATCCAAGAGTATCGAATCATTTGTGTCAACCTTAGGAAACTCCATGTATGACCATTCTGTACGTGCACTGGTTGATTCGTGGTCACAAGGGCAATTGATGTGCTCTATTTGTATGGACGTGATAGAGAGACCAACTCTCACTCCTTGTCACCACCTGTTTTGTTTTGACTGTATTCAGTCAAGCTACCACCATGATGAACAACACAAATGTCCATTATGTCGCAAACTGGCTGGCACGGAATGTCTAAAAGAGTTGACTATGGGTGATGTAGAAGAGACTGTTGACGACACAATCTACACTACTGATTTACATGGCAAACGTGTTCAAATATCGATTCTGCAAAAGGAAGAAATAGTACAGGATGGTCGTAAACAATCTTCTAAGATGGATGCACTGCTACAATTGATACAACAGAATGGAAAAACGGTAGTATTTACTCTCTATCATCTGTCCTGTACTGCTGTCTGTACAGAATTGTCTAGACAAAATATACCCTTTGTCTCTATACAAGGACGGATGTCACCAAAACAACGTCAGAATGCCATTGAATCTTTTCAACACAATCTCAATGTCCAAGTCTTTGTCATGACTCTGAAAACAGCAGCTGTAGGAATTACGTTGACTGCTGCAAATTACGTTGTGTTTCTCGAACAGGTGCCTTCCCCAGCAATGCGGAAACAAGCCATCGGTCGAGTATGGCGTATCGGTCAGACAGAAGAAGTCCATGTGTCAACACTGATGACCAACAATACAATTGATACTATGACACTACAGCAGTTGTTGGACTCTTCTGAATAAAATCGTTTCTTTCTTTTAACAATCTTCTAATTGTATCACGGTCTCCGGCCTGCTGTGCATTCTTCAACAATTCTTCAAAATCATCCATGTCAAAAGAGTAGGCTATTTCGCGAATAGAGGGTGTTGCGGAAATGCCCTTTGTGAAACGTCGATAGACAGCCTTGGCACGCTTTGGATTCTCCGACAAATAAGAACCCGAGTCTTCAGTGAGTAACAGCCGTGTAAATGGGTCTTTTGGTGGACAGCGTCCACATTCACCCAAATGTAATCCTTTGAGTAATTTTTTTTTACTACTGTTTGAATAGGACTGTTCACGTACCATCCATGGATTTGCTACAAATTCGTCAGAAATGCTATCAAACAACATTGACTCTGACGACTCGACGCTGGCATGTTTGACAAGTTGTTCCAAAAAATCAAATCGTCCTGCAAGGAACAGTTTCCACGCATACTTTTGCAGCCGTACAATGTTTTCGGAAGCGGGGAGTAAATACAACAGCTCACCTTTTGTATTGTATTTGTACAACAACCGCCAGGTGACTACACCCTTCATGTACTGACACACAGCCTCAGCACCCATAGTATCTGCAGAAGTCAACATTTTTTGGACCATATTCTGAGCTTTTTGTGTGGAGTTGATATGGATTTGTTGCCCCCATATGTACAAAGTGCGACCAATGATATCGGAACGAAAAGTTCCGTGACGCACATCATTACAATAACTCCCGTTAACATGCCCTGTGTCAGACACTTCTTCAAATGGGCCTTGGCGCTGACCATGTTCCCACCTACCCTTGAATACAGTGTGGCCGTCGTACAATGTACCAGTGCCATGACGTTCGTCATCCAACCATTCGCCAGTGTAAGAACTACCGTCCGGATACTTGATTGTACCTAGGCCCGAGTACTTACCTCGCTTCCATTCGCCAGTGTACTCGGTTTTGTTGGCATAGACAACAGTACCATGACCATGCCGAGTATTACGATACCATCCGCCTTTGTATTCGCCAGTGAATATGGATACACTATGTCCATATCCGTGGCGAGTATTGCGATACCACTCACCAACATAAGTACCATTACAGGAGCTGCTACTACCATTGCCACATCGGGACCCACGCTTCCACATACCAGTGTATATTTCCCCACTGGTCAGGGTCGCAGTTCCATGACCATGTCGGAAGCCATAGCGAAAATAGCCAGAGTAACTTTCGTCTCTTGTAAATTCATGACCTTGGCCGTGACGGGTGCCACTTGACCACTGACCATCATATTTTTTATTCAGGTCTTTCTCAATATAGATACCTTTTCCGTGAAAAATTCCATTTTTGAAATATCCAATGTAGGTGTTTCCTGACGCCAGTTTTAAGTTGCCACTGCCGTTGTACAGGTCACACAACCAATATCCACTATAGGAATATCCGTCGTTGCCCACTTCGCTACCATATCCATGACGCTTTCCATCAGAAAAAAGACCGGAATAGGTCCGACCATCTCTCATTTTCAATATACCAACCCCAGATGGTTCATTGTTGTAGGTAGGACCTTCATACACATTACCGTTTTCATATTTTAGTTGGATGTTGTTTAGACATTTCTGCCTTTTGTGCCCTTTCATTCTGGTTTTACAAGAAGTACAACGAGGACGTTTCATTTATAAAAAAAAGAGGGATTATATATACTTGTTTTTACGCAGGCTCGCAGGCTCGCAGGCTCGCAGGCTCGCAGGCTCGCAGGCTAATTTTATTCTTCTACACGGCGACGTTTAGGCTTTCGCACTTTGAGAGCCTCTTTGGTTGTAGTGTGATCGCGCTTGTACTGTTCCAAATCTGCTGGATTCTCAATTATCTCCTCCAGTGTTTTCATTGACACAGACACTGTTGTCTTTTCTTCGCGTTCAAAAGTGACACCACCAATGTCAGCAGACATCATATTATGTTCGCGCATGTACGAGTGGATTTGTCCCAAGCGTTCTTTTTGAGCTTTGTTGCAGGTCTTCAACTGCTGCTTCAATGCATCGATTTCAGGCAATGCATTGATGAATTCTTTCTTCAGGTCGTCAAATTCAGTACTGGACATCTTTGCAGATTGTCTTCAAGCTATAGCAAAAAAAAAGAATATTCCATGACTATGTGATTCGACGAAATCAAAAAAGTACTATTAAAGGACATCTAATTCACTCGATGTCTGTCCAACATGGACGTGTACAACGACAGTTATACGACACTGAAAAGGCACTGTATCGATTTCAATACACAGAAGGAAGAGCTATGGCTCCAGCGCAAAGGCAGCATTCAATTGGGAAAGCCTTTGGTGGGTTAGTGCTATTGTCAGTAGCCGGGATTATTTCAACATATGGAGTATACAGTCAAGAACAGAATATAATGTGGATAGGGTTTAGCTTAGTGTGTATGGTATTTGTATGTACTCTGTGTTCTAATTGTCATAATTAAACAGACCATGTTCCCCAGCATAATTGGCCATTGCAAATGTCAGGTTGTGCGTATTGGCTTTTCCCATGATTGGACTGGCCCATTCGTAGAATTGATTGCATACTTCAAGAGCAGTGACATCAGTGCTGTGGACAAAAGACAGAAATTTGGCCAGAATTTGGGCAGGGGTATAGATGCCATGGTCTTGAAATTTGTCAATGGAGGCAGGACCCATGCCGGGAATCTCACTCATTTTAAAATCGAGCAACGAACGATTGACAAATTCGACCACAGTGTCGGCACGCAAAGAACTTTTAGATGGTTGGTAATTAAAGTTAGACATGTTTTTTTGCTTGTTTTACAATCAAACGTTAAATACTATCATATTTGTATTATAGTTGGATTTAACTGGTGACATTGTAATCAAAAATCTATCTCAATTAAACTATCTCTCTTTCTTGTTAATTTCTGCAATTCATCAGATTCTGTCAGTGTAGACAGCTCCCTGTTCAACTCCTCCAATTCATTCTCCAACTCACTGGCAAACTGGAGACGCTGCAACGCTACTTCTTTGTCAATTTTGTGGACGATGACCCTTGGGACTCTGAGATAGTTATATTGTTCTATTCTAACAAAAACTAGTCACTATTAACTAATGATACATTCTCTACTTTTAGACCTCACTGACTTCAGACAAAGTTCCTGTATTTGGTCACCCACCTTTGCTTTCACTGCAAAATCGGTGCATGTACTATTGGGCGTGATTGTATCAATGAATCCATGATAGACCTTAGTATCAGTAGACACACTGCCAGTGTTCTCTTGCTCTGCAAAAATTTGACAGGTTTTAGGGCGTTGCCTTGAGACTAATAACGATTTCACTTTGAACGTATAATCTCCTTGGTCGTTCGATACATTAATATCGTCACCATGAACAATATCCCATAATTCGTGTGTTTTAATAGCTGACATCTCTTGATAAAAGCGGTACTTAAATAGTGTTTGGACGTGATTTCTGTCGATGTCGAATCAACCATTCATATTTTTCCCTTTTGCGTTTCGGGTACCAACAACACCAAAAACGACGAACAAAAGTATGGTATCCAGAATCGGACATGCGACAGTTTTGACGTAATGCGTTATCAGGTGTCTTGTAATAACTCAGCGGGGTATTGCACGAAATGCACTTCATTGTCAGCTGACAGTTCAACTTAAATAGTCAGAGATTCATTGAGCAGAGATTCCTTGAGCACCACAACACGTTCTAAGAGATGTTGCATTTCAGTGGGCGATGGATACGAATACCACTCATCAAAAAAATAGTTGGTGACAGTTGTTGCTCTACTATTGATAGAAAAGAGATGGTTATGATGTGTGTATTCGTCCAGTAGTTGTTGGCTCTCAATGCCAATCTTGGCAATAGAAGAGAATTTATCTCGGAGTACTGTAGTGATTATACTGCGGTCTGATAGTAGTTTGTATTTGTATTTTTTCCAATGAGTCAGAAAAGTCACCGAGTTGTACAGTTTCTTTGTGGGTAATCCGATGGAACAAGCTATCATGAGTAATAACAGAGGTGCGTCCATCACCTGATTTACCGAATCCGGTGGTGCCATTTTTTGCAATGCAGCTTTGAAATCTGTGACGTGTATAGCTTTTTGTGAGTTTATTGTCCAAGAAAAGGTAGTCACCTCGCCAAGAGGGTTGTTAAACGCCTGTAAAAATTGTTTGACACCGCCAATGACATGAACATGTCTGTTGCTGTCATGTATCATGCAGAAATCATTACTTATCTCACCAATGACCGACGATGCAACAGCTTTAACCCACGGCATATCAACGGTGCAATGGGTATTCTTTGCAATATTGTTGATTTGGTTTTTGTGCCAGCCGCGATTAACAAAGAGAACATCACATTTGGCAATTGCAGCACTGTCCGTAAGTGTCTCACTGATGACCTCTACTTCTTTTGTTTCGCCTGTGCTTTCGCTCTTCATCAAAGCCACCAACTTTTGTGTTTTGTTATCCGAGTATTCGTCAGTTCTCGGCAAAATATTATTCACGTGATAGTCCCAAAAAAGTTGATGCGCATCCATTTATGATGCACATAAAATTCTTCTATATATACTAGTTTTATTGTAGTAAGAAATGCCTCCAAAAAAACGTTCACGTGATTTAAATCAACAGGCCAATGACGAAAAACGAAAAAGACAATGTGTACACCAACGAGGCAAACGTAAAATATCGGTTGTTTTTGATGGCCGTGCCATACAGAACACAATAGTACGCAACATTAAACGCGAAGACACTGTCTATGTTGTTGGATGCATTGCTTGGTTGTCTAACAAACGTGTTTTGAAGACAATGTCTGAAAATACAAAAGGTGTGAGTATTATTTGTACCAAAGACAAATTGACTAAGCGCAAGACCAACCAGCGTGCCTATGCCAAACTATCCGGTTGTTTTCAGGGTGGTGTCATCCGTACGATGGGTGCAGGTCGTGGTCGTTTCAAGTCACTGATGCACCATAAATTTTTGATTGGTCTCTCTGCAGAACGTACTCCAGTCTGGGTAATGAACGGTTCCTTCAATGTGACAGAATCAGCAGTCACTAATTTGGAAAATATCATGGTCTTTGATGACCCCGAAATAGCGATGACTTTTTTTGAAGAATTCAAACGTCTTCATCGTGTGTCACAACCCTTAAAAATCAAAGGATAACACCAGTTGCACTTTCTCCTCACTAGATTGAGAAAAAAGGTACGTACACAGACAATACAAACGATTGAAACGATAATCATATTTTTTTTTATACATATTTATTTTTGTATGGGTTCTTCCAAATGTTCAATCAGTCATGCCTTTGGAACGCCACGCTTTGGACAATGGTGGTGACCGTAAAATGAACTTCTCGACCAGAAAAAAGTCAGGACACTACCGTAACTAGGAGTCTTTGTGGTAGTCGTCGTCGTCAAAAAACTTATTTTTTTTTGATTTGCGGTTTGATTTACGTCGTTCAAGCATGGTGGCGTGAGGGGGGGTCGATGCACTGTTTGGTTGCGCCGTGGATTGGACGTGGACACCATAGCTGCTACTGCTCGATTCGGCTTCGTTGGGAGCTGTCGTTTCATCGTTTGGAGCTTCGATGTCCATGTCGTCGTCGGTAATGTCATCGGTAACTGGATCGTGAAATCTGATTTGCATCATGTTGCTATCATCGATGACAGCGACAATGGTCTCTTTTCGTACTGTGCAGAGGCCATCGTAATCGTCCCACCCTCGATTTACACTGTCACCGCTAATCGGTGCCCAAACGTCGTCAGGGGGGGCAACCGTAAATACTTGGCCGTTTACGCAGTCCACGATTACTCCGTAGTAAAGCGTGCCCATTTGATTGAACGATATGCGACAACCTGGTTCTCCCTTTTTCATTTTGATGTCGTTACCCTTCAAACGAAACTCAATATCGTCCAGGGCCAAGTGGGTGGTCGATGTGTGAATCTGCACACACAGCGGTCGAACTGAGCATCATGATGGGAGGATTGGAGGATGATTGGAGGTGATTGGAGGTTGTTCTGGGTTGTTATATATAGTGAAAGATATAACTATATTATAAAAATAAATGTAACTTCCTTTAAATGTCGTTGAATCATCCTCCTTCACCTATTAACAGAGCGTCAGCAGCCACAGCAACCACCTGCAGCACCGACCAGCAACCAAAGCCCTGAACAACCGGCATGTCCCAACAACTTGTAATGAATATTGAGCTGTCCCAACAACTTGTAATGAATATTGAGCAGGCTTTTGCTTCACTACAAACTGCAAATAATGAGAAACTTCGAGCGGAAGGGAAACTTCTAGACGATCTTATGGGTCAACAGTTGCTAGTGCTTCAAACTCAAATCAATGAACTTCGTCAAGAGCTGACATCTCTTCGACAAGAAGTGCAGGTGGGTGAAACCAAAGATGACTCACTCCCATTTGTTCAAGCACAGAGAAGTCGTTATGCGTACATCTCACACAAAATAATCCCTCAGTTTCAACCGAGCGTCGATCCTGACGATATACCATACGAACAAATAGCGTGGTGGAAAATGATATTTTCATATATTCAACCAAACGATTATGAAAGACTTCACTTGCGTCGTTTATGTAATATGTTCAAAGCAGTGTTGAAGCCACCACCAAAAGGTAAGTGGACGGAATATCCACATACAAACCATGCGTCAATTGATAGTTTGTTCAATCGTTGCAAAGAATTGTACGAAGAAGACCCAAGAAAAGCACCGACGATATTTTTTATCAAAGAAGGTGAGCATGAAGTCGAGGGATATGTTTGCCCTTATTCAGATGAAGATGAAGATGGCAAATTTCACATGGTGCCGTTCATCTCAATCACGTATCCAATGAAGATAATCGGTGCTGGACAAGACAACACCTTCATTCAAGGTGGTGGTTTTGATATTCAAGGAACAAAAGAGGAAGGAAAGAATGTTGGACTGAAAGATATGACCATGAGATCGAAAGGGACTGGATTGAATGCCGACAATGGTCTCTCCTTTTTGTGTAAAGATATGACCTTTACTCAATGTGGTGGAATTGGTGTGCGTGCGTGGAACACAAAAGGAAGATTAACAAATTGTGTGATCACACAGTGTGGAAGGAGTGGAATATACTGTTGTGAAGATGCATTGATTGAGTTGGAAGGTCATCAGACCAAAGTTGATGGGAATGGGACACCTGAGGATAGTTGTCATTATGGGTTGGAGGCCTGGGCCACATCGTCCAGAATCCATCTTCTCTTTCCACTCACTAAAGAATCTGTTTCCACGAACAGTCAGGGTTGGGGCAATCATGGTGGTGCTGGTACTATTAAAACTGTCACGATTATTGAAGAAGCTGTAGACAAGAAAGATTGGAACTAATCGAGACGTTTTGCAGAAATATAGTATTGCTTAACAGGTTCGAACAGGTAGGTCAACTGTACCTTCCATCGGTTTTTTGAGATTAGTATCTAAAAGTTTGAGCAGTCCATGAAACACCGATGATATAGGCGGGGCCGAACCTGCTATATCTTTCATTTTTTCAGACATTTCTGTCTTGTATCTTTTGTTTAAATACTGTAAACCTGTCGACAGTCCTGACTGTTCACTACGGGGCTTGAACCCGTGACCTTCGGCTCATAAGACCGATGCTCTACCAACTGAGCTAAGCGAACACAATTTATTGACATTAAAACAATCTTATATACACTCTTTTTTTACGTAAAATAAAATCCTTCATCTATGATATATTCTTCCATTATATCGAAGGATTGCCATGTTTTATTAAGCCTTATATTAACTAGATTATGCGTGAGCCAGCTGAACACAAGTACGTCTTTGGGCGTTTGTACGTAATCGAGGGGAAAGGGGTGCATTTCGAGCAACGATTGAAAGTGTTCGCGGCAATCTAGACATGGGAAATTTTCTTTGTAATCTGCAACAGTATCAACTAATTCTTGTACTGTCACACAGCTATGTAAACGTTGCCAATCGTATGAAAACGAACTAGTAGAAACAATGAGTAACAAAAATACCCACATGATTACACATATAAAAACAAAAGTATATACTTTCATTTTATTCGTTAATGGATTGTGGCACTGAAATTGATGAGAGGTCATTCTGATGAGAAAGTAGATATACTAGTATATAATAGATGAATTCGTATTTAATGTTTGGCTTTGTTGTTTTGCTCTATTTGACTGTGTGTTTATTGTTGTCGTTGGTATTGTTGTGTCGTCGTCGGTATAGTTCTATTCCAGTAGTCATGGTTGTTGTGTTGGCTTTAACTTTGATGTGGTATCTCTGGTCACCGATTCACTTTGGACCAATCTCCATATTGAAAAGTACCGACCGTCCTACTATTAATGGACAGGAACTTCGCAATTGGGGAGACACTGTCTCCTGCACACCAACGACCCTGTTGACACCACAAGACATTACCGAAATTTCTGTTGTAGTGGCCACTGCTAAGAAGCTTCGAGTTGTGGGTGGGGGTCACTCTTGGACACCGTTGGTGTGTTCTGAAGACACTGTGTTGACTTTGCCCTGTGGTGTACCTGTTATTCGAGCTAACAATGCTACGTTTGATGCTGGATGTTCGATTGCTGCAGCGCAGCAGTATTTGATGCAAGAAGAGAAGCAGTTGTATGGTTATGGCTCCATCCAAGTGCAGACGTTGGCTGGTGCGTTTATGACTGCGTTGCATGGTGTTCAGGCTCGAAGTTTTGCAGCAGATGTTCTTGAGATTCAGGCAGTGTTAGCAAATGGTACAGTGCTAACCACCAATGATATTTATATGTGGCAGGGTTCAATGGGTATGTTGGGTGTGGTTGTTCGAATGACATTCAATATCTATTCGAGCAAGAATGTCCAGATAGAGGAGCGTGCGGCGACCATTGAAGAGGTTCTCGCGGCGATGGACAACAACAAATTCTTTGGTATGGATGCAAAAACAATTTGGGGTAATACAGAGGACGTGTATAACTTGCGTACATTTTCCGACCCAATTGATAAAAAGATTTCGTTATCACATCCAATTACGGTTGAATCGTTTTTACATGACAACATTATGTTGCCTGTATTGTTGACGTTGTCTCGTGTTGTGTATTTGTTACCGTTGGCGAGTTGGTATTATCCAACTTATCATAGTAAGCGCGATGACATTACAAATGCTTGGTACCGATACCCAGAGTTTGGTTTCAAAAGTGCAGCCTACTCAATTCCATTGGAAAAATGTGAGGCAGCAATCCAAGAAATACGCCAAGTAGCAAAGGGACAGTTGGTCACAGTGGAGTTACGATTCTTGAAAGATGCTCCTGGATGTTTGTCTTGGGTACAGACGCAATCTTGCATACTGGACACTTCTTTTATTGATGCATCGGTGAGTAATTTTGACCGTCGTGTGCAGGATTATCATGAACGCGTTGAGCAGATAGTGGAATCCAATAATGGTAATCCTCACTGGGGCAAATATTATGCTTCACCGTATTCGATGTTAAACCTGCCGTGCATGGATGAATTTAAATCACTGAGAAAGTCGTTGGACCCTTCTGACAAATTTGTCAATGCGTTTACAGAGGCAATATTGACTGGTACCTCCGGTCACTATTTCCCTTCAGCCATCCAAGAACGAGCTTATGTGTACCGATGGTTGCAGCTGTTTGCTGTTTTAGTTGTTCTCTTTTTGTATGTCTGGCCTTCCAACTCTCAGAAACGAGTGCCTCGTTTTTTGGCCACGCAATATTGAATTGCATTGTGCCTTGAAGCAGAATTAGAAACAGTAGCAAAAACGGAAGAAGAATCAAGATTAGATACCATTCTGCTTAATAACTTTTAAATGTCAAATGTAGTCTGTCGTACTGCTCGGTTCAGACTGTACTCGTACAGATACTGTTCAGAGTACATCAACACCACAATTCCGAGCAGTGCTCCAGTGGCAATAGATGCTCTTTTTGCCAGCACATATTCACTACACAACCACGGCGAGACATCTGCAAGACAAGCGATGACGACAGCCCACACAGTACAAATACAACACTGTAAAAAAGCAATGTGAAAGATACATGGTGATGTATCAATACCAAGAAGTGTTTTTTCGCGTGAAAATTGTTTGTAGCGGACACGAACCGAGTAGATGGTCTGACACAACACTGCTGTTATGGTCACGATGCAATGTAGTGTGACATATTGAATATTACTATGGTTGCACAATGGTGCTGCTGTTGCACGATGACCAAACTCTACAAAAAGTCTGTCTATCCACCAGGTGATGAAACTCCCCCAGACCCAAGGATAAGTAGAAGATACAAAGGCAAGATTTTGTCGAAGATACATAGTTGAATAGAAAAATTATCTTTTAAATACACAGTTCAGTTTTTTTCATTGGTTTTATTTTTCTCTTCTGCATAGCGCACTTTGTCTTCAGAAGCCATAGTTGTGTATTTTTCTTTGATTTTTTGGCCGGCAGTTTTCCAAGCTGTTGCTACATTGGACATTAATTCGCGTGGTGTTTTGTCAGGGTATTGTTTGGCAATGTCTGCACGGACATCACGCATAAAGAAAGCATAGGACGAACGCGGGCGTTTAATTTTATAGGGTGGTGTATATTCAGACATTTCTCGACGATAACGTGCTTGGTCTTTGGCAGATTGTTGTTCATATAACTTTTTGTCTGTCACATTTCTCCATAAATCAGCAATGTGACGTGATTGTTCGGTCAGCGACATTTTGCGACCTTCCTGTTTCAACAGTTTGCGCTGTTCGCAAGCATAATACAAAAAAGGTGTCATGGCACGCTTTGGTCTGGCAGGGTCTCTTCTTTTCTTTTTTTTTCCAGCTTTTGTCATAGTTAAGTGAATATACAATGGTAAGCTATATAGTTTAAAATTGTCTTTATAAATTGGGATTTACGCTGCTACCATCTGCCATCGAACCTGTTGCATATTTTGCAATAGGGTTGAAATGTGTGCATACTGCTGCGTGTTTTCTTTTTGATATTCCATCAAAATATTAATATCTGTTCGAAGAGTCCACATGCTACACAGGTGCGCAATGGCAATTGCAATGCAGAGACAGGTCAATGCGTTAGTGTATAGAGTGGACGGTTCTTCTTCTTGGTGGGAGTGTTCCGGTGTCTCTGGATATTGTGGATATCTGTCTCTGACACTATCGTCCTCTGGGGAATTGTGGTGGAGTGTGAGTGGTGGACCAGCATCTTCTGTATTGATAAAGTCCATTTGACAATGGTAGTAGTTAATATATACTCTTCAAAAATTCAACCTTTTTTGGGATTTTCGTTGACGCAACTCTGTTCTCTCTTTGACTACGTTTGATGTTGGCAACAATGTTGTTGGCAATAGTGTCTGAGGTGGTTCCTCCTTTTGTTTGGGTTGGACATAGTATGGTAGACAGAGAATGACACTACCAAAAATGGTCAGTATAGCTTGAATCCATAAACAGTTTTGTACTAATGATGTCGACACATACATCAGTGCAAAGAAATTCGATGCCACGGACACACACATTAATGCACCAATCAGGGAATACTCGTCAGATTGTGCCATGAAAATGATAATGGGCATAGCCACCAACGGTGGTGAGACCCACACAGTCCAACTCGAGTTGAGCATCAGTGAAACATTGGCTACGATAACAAAAGGAAATGCCCATGAAAACAGAATGACTAGACGTTGCATCGATGAGGCAATGTAATGGGGTATTCGCAAAATCAGATACACATTCCATGTTTGGTACAACTCAACCAATAACTGCAGTCCTATCAAAAAGATGACAACAATACTTCCTGGAATGGTATGAACACAACCAGAGTGGTCTATGCATCGCATCGTGGCCACTACTGACAGAGCCAGGACAGTCATGTCCACAATTGACGCAACTATTAATAGAGCACTAGCAATGTACCATGCTATCTTTGAAGGGACAATTGTACACAACATGAGAAGTCCGTACAGGATGTAATTTATCTCTAATAGGCCTGAAGCTTTGTGCACAGAGTCAGAAACAAAATTCTTTCCAATACGTATACCAATTGATATGCCAACCGACAAGACAATCCGAAGTCGTATATTGTTTTGTAATGTGATTGAAGACATTCCCTTGAGTAGGTTGTGCTTTATACTATGCGCGGCTGTCTTGCGTCACTAGGTGTCTCATGAACAACATGGGTAAATAACATTTGTATTTGTATGAACAGTATCCACAAAAACAACACAAGTGGTAAAGAATTACACAAGATTTGTATTGTTTGGGTCTGGATGTACATTGCAAATATCAGTACGACTGTGTTGCACAGACACCAAGTTGTAATCAATTGTTCCGAATGTACATGACAAACAAAGATAGGAAAAAAAGCATGCCAGGATAGTAAAGAAATGGCTGCGATTGATTGGGTCTGTGTGTTGCTCCAGAAGAGGATTGGAAGTTGACTGAGGGCCAACAAGACCGGCGTCGTGGTCACTAAGATTGTAGGCATTGGGAACAGAATTGGAGTGAGACGATACCACATATTCGAATGCACTTGCGGGTACCAGCAACATATTTTGCTCGAAACACCAAAAGCGATGGCTCTTCCAAGTGTCCAGGACCATGTACTGGTGGCGACCACAAATAAAAGTGTCATCTGTTGTTTATTGTTGTCCAACCTTATTTAGAAACCAATTATGTTAATTATATGAGACTATATAAGGTAAAACGTTGATGTTATATAGTCATGACTAGTCATTGGAATGAATTTTCGTTACAAGATACAAAACGTCAAAAAACAGAAACGTATGAATTTGAAGCATTGACTGTACCGGTTGCTATGGAGAGCACGCCGGATTTGTTGCAAACCGAGTCTGCTTCGGCGGTGCAGACACCGTCTCTGATGGTAGCGGAGACTACCTTTTTCAATCAACAAAACCAAGATTATTGGCATCGTACAGACTTGTCCCATCTACGTCCGTACGATTTCCCGTATGTACGTGCATTGTTGCAGCAAGCACCTTGTGACACCTTGTCTCCCGAGGATATCAAACACAAGGAACATGTTCGTACTTCAATTCAGGTAGTGTCCCGTGCTTATGAAGAAAAATTTCTACAAGAACCAGTGGGTAAAGAGAGGGCCTGTATCATGGGTGACCAGTGCCAAGGTCTGCATTTGCCTTATGTCACTGAAAATGCATTTGTACTGAAAGAGTTTCTATTACCCACTGAAGAGGAAGAGTATTTGCGCACAGGCAAATTACCGTCCGAAGGTCGTTTGTGTCTGATGTGCAAGCGCTCAGAAATTGCTCGCGCTTTTATCAATATCCGAGCCGATGGTATGGGTGTCAAAAACAATGTCATTCTGCAGGATTATCGCAACTTGGTGGAAGAAGACGGTGAATATTGCTTAGACGATTGCATCGTCTCCTCGCATCAGATTTTCCAAGGACTCTTAGACCCAATTGTTTTGCATTTACGCAATGCATATCGCCTCAAAGTTGTTGACGGGGTCCGACACTACGAACAATGGCGCATGAAATACCCAGGACAAGAAAACCATTTTTTAGTACATGCGCCCGAGAGTTAAATCTCGGGCGTATTTGTCCGTACGAATTTGTGGACGGTAGTGTTCGTTGTCTCCCTGAAACAACATTGCTGCATTTTTTTGCAGGTTCTGAAAACGAATGGTTGTTTATGGGTTCTTTCTGGGACCGTTTGCAGATTGCTGTTCAAAACAAGAGAAAGCAAGCCTGGTCACCACCACACCAACATAATAAAAATGTGGCAGCACTGACAATCGTTGTCAACAACATTATCCATCTCATGTCACTGACATCACTGCCGTCTGACATCTCGTTTTGTCTACACATATACTTTGATGCACATGTGCCATTAATGTGTGCCGTCGAAGAAGCCACTACTGACAATCTACTGCCACTGTTCCATAAATATCGCCCAAATACAACAGAGGTGATTCAAGAATCCAATCTCCCCGATGTCATCAACGAACATCTGGACTGTTCATTTTGGAACGAAAATAAAACAAAAATGAAGCCCATTGTACATTTGATGTGTAAAGCATTACCGCAACGCTGTCAGATTCGAAATTTGCGTGAAATTATTTCAAACTACTGTCAGACCGATGACACTGTTCACGAATTTATGCGGACTGCCTTGCTATGTTCACTGATCGGTGCATACAAACACTGCAAAAAACGACTGCACTGGTCAGCGCGGAAAGAAATCATCCATCGATTAGTTTATTCCAAACCAAACCGCACACAACTGCAGGAATGGTTGTTTACCAACTATCAACATTTATTGTTTTATACAATCAAAGAGTTTTTGACATTCTCAATGCCGATGATTCCAGCACTCTACAATGAACTGTGTAGTACGTACAAATGGTCTGTTTTTGAGGAAACAGTTTGTTGTGCGATGGACAAAGCTCGAACTATGGTTGAAAGCAATATTATGAAATCATCATCCATTCAAGACTGGATGTCTCATGTAGAAACAGCACTGATTCTAGTCAACAAGCAGCAACTATGTAATCTGTACCGACCACAGCGACAAACATTTGCACAAACAGTCATCACAGCATGTGACCGCATTGATGAGAATCAATACCGGGTCAATATTTACGAACAATTTCCCATCGAATATGTACATTTGATGCGGAAAATGATGCAGCGAGTACCGCGCAACACAATACACATTGAATGGTTGACCTATTTCAATGTGAAACAATCTGCCATCCATTTATTAGTCAATATGTACAAACATGTACGACAAAATTCATATCGTACAGAATTGCGGAAAATGCTTCAGAATTTATCGAGATATGATTTTGAGGCCATTCGTGCGCTCTTTGCAGCATTTTACCAGACACATACGGAAATACGCGTCTTTCCATTGCCTTCACATTTGTACGACAGTCAGTGCAACGCATTGCGCCGTCGCTATGGGTTACAACACAACGACGAGTTGCCTGCCCATGTTGGCATTGTCTACCTTTGTCTGTCATGTCATAGTTTCAAAGGTTTTGTAGTCAACAAAGACAGCAAAATCAATAATTTGTTTGCCAATGGTCACAGTAAAATTATTATTGACGACGAGACGCTCAAATGTTATTGTGGTAAACGTTGTGAAAAGTCAGATACTAAAAAAAGAAAAAGAATTGATGTTGAATCTTTTTTGGAATCGGTAGAATTGGAAGAACACCGCAAGCGTCGCGTGAAAAAAAACTGGAAGTCCAATAAAAAAATGATTCAAAATGAACGATGTACCAATACGGAATGTGTTCAAATTAATATGACAGGATGTCTCTTGCAATATTACGGCACACTCTATTTATTTTGCCCTTCCTGCGGCAATCCGACTACCTACCATCGTGACCAATACAACAAGCATGGTTTCACCTGTGGTCAGTGCATGAAAGATGGGACACTCTACACTTCGGTTAGTTGTACCATCTGTGGGACTTATCGCGGAAAAGACACCTGGACCACAGTGCAAACATCGGACGAAAAGACAGTTCCTATTTGCAACGGATGCTACAAACCATGGCTTCGAGAATACGACGGTGTCATACCACACAATATTCTACAACAACAACGAGACAAAATTAAAAAAAAATCCAAATAAACACAGTATCTTTCTTATTTAGGAATTGATTTTATTTTATAATGTCTACATTAAAAATAGCACCAGAATTAACATGGTTCCCAGAGTCAAAGACAGCTGTCATCGACAAAGTAGACTATATTGAATACGGATATCTTGGTATCTTTGTCTTGGCCATTGTTCTTTTTTTGTACAGTTTTTCAAAAGTCAAGACGTAACATACGACCAGACGAACGTGTATTCACATTAGGCAGTGTTTTTAAAACATCTTCCATGTCCCATCCAGCATGTTGAACGCGGTCCTTATCATAGAAACCGGTCGAGACCCATTGCGTTAGTGTTGGTGACCAATATCGCTTCAAATCTACTAGGTCAAAGCCAAAAGCACGCCAAGTTTCAACATTGGCACCGATACCTGACATAATTTGCCAATTGAATCCAAGTTCTACCAATTGATGAGTGGTGTAGCCAATGGCTGCTAATTCGTTGATAGTCATGTTCATTTGTAATAGTTTTTCAGCAGTGAGGTCCAAATTGTGCATTTGTTGCAACCAAGTGAACGATTGTAATTGCTTTGGCGTAATGCCCATACTTACCATATGCGACCAATCAAAACCAAAATCCAAGATGTCCTGGCCGTTGTATCTGGTCGAAATATCTGACCAAGGAATACGTTCCTGCACCGCGTCGCTGGCTTGAAAACCAGCCTCTGCGATATAAGACAGACGTTTATTGTGGTAGACATGGTCAGCAAAACAGGTTGCTGTTGGTGTCAATGGTGTGAGTACGCGCTGGAGACGATGCAAAAAAGTACTGGCCTGTACCGGTTGCAACTGCCGCTGTTGTATTTTGGACATGATGGCAGAACTAACTGCAACTTGTCTATCCAGACCCACATCTGGTAATGATGCTGTAGAGGTGTTACAGTTTGCACATAAAGACGAATAGGGATGTTTTAAAACACAAGAGAGATGAAAAGAATGTCCACAGTCAAAAACTGCAGTATTGCGTTCGGTCAGAGCTTGGACACATAAAGTACAATGCATGTTTTAGAAAATAGAAGTCTATTTATAATATATTTTTGTCAGTCATGTATGACCACTACTTTTTTCCCTTTTTTCCCTTTTTTGTTCTCTCTGCATCTGTTCTCTCTGCTCCAACAGTTCGACGTGGTGGTGCTTCATCTGTTCTCTCTGCTCCAACAGTTCGACGTAGTGGTGCTTTTGTCTGAATGACATTACATTTGTGGAGGACCACGTCGACTGGTGTACCAGGTTTGGAGTACGACAATGCGGTTCCCATAATAAAACGAGATGCTACTTCGGCTCCCAATTGTTCGGAGAGCTTTGAATAGGGCGTAACAACAAACTGTAGTTTTTCATGTGGGATGCCTGTCTGCAACGCACGATTTTTACGTTTTCCCTTGTCGGCCGGATTCGGAATATCGGCACAGATGATATCGCCTGGGTACAAGGTATTGGCACCAGAATTGAACAATGTGTTGAGTCCAGCTACAGTCATGACAAAGCCCTGTTCGAAAATATCAACCTCTGGTTTAAATTCAGTGACTGCCACACCTGCATATTTCAAATTTTCCATCACTGACCCCTTTTCAATATAACACGCGTCACCTGCACCAACGACGCAACCTGGTGCTGATGCATTTAATATCGTATCATTACTTCCCTCTAACCCGTTGGCAAAGGAAAAAACATGCATTTGGTGGTCACCGTAGCGACGGACACTCGGTTTCTGAGTCTGCATTAGAATTTCACCTTCCATCACTTGGAAAGCTTCGGTAGTGCCTACAGCTGGGAAATAGGGGTCAATGACGTTGCCATATTTGACACGCTGAAAATGACGAATGTCAAATGCAACATTAATATCAAAAGAGGTTGTACGAGCGAAAGGTTTGATGCGACGGCGTTTTGTAGAAGAATACATGGTATAAGATAATTAAAAATAAAGCGATTTATATACCGCATTTTTGTTATATACGCATGAGGACTTCAATCCGTTCTAAACTCTTACATGTCTCTGTCACAGAATGTGCCTTTTGAATCATCACATCCGTTGGTTTTCTGAGTGTGACCTGTGATACAATCCCCACAGGTAATAGATACAGTGCCTCTTCAAAGGTTGCGCAACAATCCATTGTTGCACACACTTCAAAGTACTTTGTACCTTTTTGCATTGGTTCACGCATACCTTTGGGACCACAAAAAGTTTCATTTCTTTTGACTTTTGACTCAAAAATCCCAAGCCATAACATTTGACCCCGTTGCAAAATCCCATTCCCGTCGGGCTTCCACAAGCGTGCCACTCTTGAACGACCGCGGACATTGATATTCAACAAACGCTGCCATTTGGAACCGGTGTCCATGTCATTGTTCAAAATGCCAAAGTAATTCCAGTCCTCAAGAATCTTGGCAAGACTAGTATATTTCAAGATATCAGATCCATCATCCACTTTGGTCGTCCGCAACAAGTGATTCAACACCGGAAGATTAGCCACAACATTATGCGTTGACGATGCGCGAGAATCGTTACGACGTACAAACAAAATATCACCCTCCGAGTACTCCTTTTCAAATCCACGAGTAAATGGTCGGACAAACAAAGGAGCACGGGCTGTGGGGTTCACCATCGCTTCTGGTACTTTATTGTGCATGGTTGGGTTCTGCAGTGCAGCAACAGAAGGACGCTGACTGTAATCAGCACCAATACCTGGCGAAGAGCCGAACGAAAATGGTGGTGCTGAATTCACAGAACCTCGTGTTGGTGTACCTTTCATGAATGCTACAGAAGTCATATTTACAAAAAATCAACCCTATTTATACTGTCATACTACAGTTGTAGAGCGAACATTTTTTTCGGATTCTCTGTCAACCTTTGAAAGTCGAAGTACTCAAATGTCCCAGTGGTTATTTTATGGCGATGGTGGTGGTGAAGCGTTAGGTGCTGTGTCGCCAGTGTCTCCTTTAATTCCTTGCGCTCCTTGCACTCCTTGGTCACCAGTGTCTCCTTTAATTCCTTGCGCTCCTTGCACTCCTTGGTCACCAGTGTCTCCTTTAATTCCTTGCGCTCCTGTGTCACCTGTGTCGCCAGTGTCTCCTTTAATTCCTGGCGCTCCTGGCGCTCCTGTGTCGCCAGTGTCTCCTTTAATTCCTTGCGCTCCTGGCGCTCCTGTGTCGCCAGTGTCTCCTTTAATTCCTTGCGCTCCTTGCACTCCTGTGTCACCTGTGTCGCCAGTGTCTCCTTTAATTCCTTGCGCTCCTTGCACTCCTTGGTCACCAGTGTCTCCTTTAATTCCTTGCGTTCCTGTGTCTCCTTTTAGTCCAGCAGCACCGTCAATACCGTTAAAACCTCGGAGACCCATTTCACCGTCTTCTAAGGTTAGTGAATACAGGAATCCCCCTGCTCCCAAAGCTAATGCGACCACTATTAGTATTTTCCACACCATGGACATGCCTTTGTTTACATGGTTGTCTTTTGGAATCAGTCCCTCTTTCATAGATGGTTCACTTGGTAAAAAAATTAATTTTCTTGATTTCATTTATATTATGTCTTCTATTTATATAGTGCTGAAAAACAAACCGGCGGTAGACTATAGTCAAGCACGGGTTTAAGAAAAACTATAAGGTTTTATAGATTGAGTTTTGGATGCAGTCTCTTTCGACAATGGACCCTTGTAATATTTAATCAAATCCAACTTGTGCTTGGACAACGCTATCCACTGTTTTATCGAACCATTATCTACTTTAGTTCGTCCTGTAACATTGTTACGACTCAGTATATTCTCCCGACGTACATGCTTTTGCATTGAATTTACAAAGGAAATCTCTGAACCAACCATACGTTTCATATTCATCCGATGCTTTGAAAAATGGGCCTTACATGTTTCTGCTGTCACATCTGGTGCATCAATGCCCTGTCTTTCCAACGGTTCCTTCACATGGGTTCGATATAAATCTGCCTGTAAATGGTATATTTCGTCATCTCTGACTTTGCCGACCATCTGCGAATCGATTTCCTGCATCCGTTGAATGACCGAATGTGCTTCCCCAGAGCCACCGTCACCATACTGACACAGTGCACACTTGCAGCCGTCAGTATGCATTTCTTCCTCATCATCACTGAAATGACAAGGTACAAAATCTCCTGGATCATCCTCTTCCATCATACCAGTATTGTCAGCAACTGCCTCGAAATCAAGCGGGGGCAATATTTCCATCAATATAATTTATCTAAATCACCTTTATATATCTATTTTTTTCAACAATCAAAGACATGAGCAGTTGCAGTTCGCTTGAAACAATTTTCCAAACAAGTATCAGACATGGTGACTGCCTCTGCCGCAGTTAATATCCCATCTTGATTCGCATCACAATCTCGTACAATTCTGTCAGTACCGCCGAAAAAATCAAAAGCTTTGACTTGCCACCAAGGAAGATGGTCTCCGATTGCTTTTTTTAGCTCGTCCTTCGTGACCATTCCGTCTTTGTTCGAATCTGCCACACCATAAAAACACTGAATAGCCTCCTCTTTGGAAATACAAGCAATGACATGAGTTTGAACCAACATTAATAGCACTAAGCGAAACATAACTGATTTGAACAATTCTATTTATATACTAGCATTCAATGGTCTGATCCTTTCTACGAAACCACAGCACATATGTTATTTTCGATTTTGAGAATTGAGAATGATAGAGCTGCTGATGTCAAGCTTTTCGTTTACCCCAGAATTGAAAAAAGAGTTACAAACATTGCAACAAAATCTAGGTCAAGAGACACGTAACCTCAAAGACAGTCGAATTACACATCTAGAAACAGAAATAAAATTGCTGTCTCAACGAGTCAACAATCTTGTAAGTATGGACATACTAAAACAAAAAAAAAGAGCGCGCGAAAACAACATGAATAGAATATTATTGAAACAAATGATGACAGAAAATCGTAAATTAAGGGACGATTATCGAGATTTAAATCTTATGCTGCTAGAGAACATGATGATATCGAACGCCAACAAGAATTGGATTGGGAAAAAAACAGGAGATTGTAGCTGACAAAAAAAAACCAAGCTAGTGCATCTTGGCCCCCATTTTGAATCCCATACCATCAGTCGAAATACTATAAATGCTGTTTTATCTCTGACTACATGATTGTACGATGGTCTCTCGTGACATTGGCTGTCATCTGTTTTTTACTACAGATACGAAATTTCCAGCGTTATTTAGTTGAACACCGTCGCAAACATGATGCTGCGGTCACCTACTTGCATTCTGATGTCTGTTCGGACCCCATCACTCGTGCACAATTGGGTACCTTTAATTTGTGTGAAAAGGCGGAGCACATTGTCAATGAGCAGCCTTCTCAAGCTGCTTTCTACGATATATTGAACGATTGGTATCCGTGTGGACATGGACGGTGCGAGGGTGCTTTGGATTGGCTTTGGGCAAAGTCACATTGGATTGTTGTGGGTATAGGTGGTTTTGGAATGTTAATTTATTTCAAATGGGTAGAGCATCAGCGCGATATTTTATTTACCAAAATGAGATTGCCGATGTTAACAGTACCTCAACATGTAGATTAGAAGTGAATCAGTTTCCACTGACTGTATTATAGTAAATCAAAATAATCTCAGTATATAAGTTATCAACAGGCATGGTATTATGTCAAATTTGAGAACACAAATGGAAACAGATACTCCTCCTTCCACACCAAAGAAGAAGCCACAGTTTCGTACATTTGTACAAGTGGTACAAGTAGCCAAATATGTGGCGCAGAATGCCCGAAAGAAGGTGGCGCAGAATGCCCAAAAGAAGGTGCACATGAATATAAAAAATGTTAGGGAGGAGAGACATAAAATATACCAAGAAAATAAAGCCACTTCGATTCAAAATAAAGCCACTTCGATTCAAAGAATAGTGCGCGGCATGTTGGTCCGAATGAAGGAACAAAAAAAGAAACAAAAAAAGAAAAAAATATCAACGAAGACTGTGGACCAATTAATGCTTCGGCAGTCCAGGGCCAGGTCTTTACTGGGAGCAGAACAGGAGGATACTTTGATTGGAAAAATATCAACGAAAAAAATATCAACGAAGACTGTGGACCAATTAATGCTTAAGCGGCGGCCGGGTGCCAGTTCTTTACTGGGCACTGTCCCTGAAAAAAGCAAACATTCACGAATTGAAGAAGTCGACCGACTTATGAGGTTACGACCAGAGACACCAGCATTGGTTGCACTCGGAACAAGCGATGGTATTCGGCGCAATATTGCGAAAATTGACAGTATGGTGGCCAAAATAAAGAAGACACTAGACAAGAATGAACCTGCGCGATTCACAGTTGGTCAACACGTCGTTTGCTGGGTTCTCCCAGCAGGATGCCAAAAGCATCGTTGGGTCCCATGCACTATTCAGGGTGGTCGAAATGATCAGTGGGTTGTACATGATATACATCATCAACAAAAAATCATTAAAAATGTAAACGTTATGCCGACGTCTTATGTAGAGGAGAGTTTGGCTAGCATTCTGAAGACAAAAGTGGATGAAATTACAGCAACCATGAAAATAATCGGCGCGGACCAAATCAAATCGATTCACGAAGCAATGTTAATTATTTCTGCAGGTCTTACTAAGAACATTACAATAAGAAACAATGAACACAATGAAATCATCCGTCAGCTTCAAAATCTTGATAGACAACTTGCACACCGACTCGCTCTTATTCAGAACGCTGCCACGAACCAGTGGCACGCTGCCACGAACCAGTGGCAATAGTTTGACATATTTAATCATTATTTTGGGAATTTTATTTACATTGCACTGCAAGCCTACTTTTATAAAGACGTGTCGTCGTCCGTATCATCGTCGTCCCCGCCAACGTCGTCAAGGGCTTGAATGAGTGCTTCCTCGAGATTATCATGTTTCCAAGTGAATTCTAATTGGTTATTAGAGACCGATGTCGTATTATCATCGATATCTCTGGTCAAATGCACACTCACATTGCCAGTCAAATACATAATTGTCCAATACTCATTTGCTTTGTCTTTGCCAACCTTGCCTGCACCAAGAAATCCGTATGCCCACAATTTTTCATTCGAAAAATTGCCACTGTCCATGTTTCTCCAAAGCAACGTTTCTGACGCTTCAAGCACATCTCTCCAGCCGCCTGCATTCCGATTGTCTATTAACACACCCTGCCATTTTTTTTCCAACAAGTTGGCCAATTTTTTTGTCACTTTACGAGATTCTACCTTTGCTGCAGAGACCACATTGACATGAGGATTGTTGACTTCCCATTGTTGTCCTTTAGTGAGAATCCACGCATTGATGGAGTTATTTAGAATTTCATTTTCGTTAAATTTGTAATGTCGAGGTTGTGATCCGACCACCGGTTGTGACGCAATATGGTAACCACCTCCTGTACTATTCGGCACCGAAAAATTTGTGATGGACAGTTTTTTCAATTCGTGATAGCGATAAAAATTCTGCGCCAGTTCAGCAACATCGGCAAAGTACGATGTCAATAATGTTTGTTGACGGTCGAGTTTCTGGCGTTTCAACAAGCAAATAATAGGGACCCACTCGCATAAAATGTCCATGCTTTGATTTATAATAGCACTGAATCCAGTATTCATTGTATTCTGCAGTGCACCCATTGTCTTATCGCCTCGTGTGCGCCGTTCCGAATATTTTTTCCAAAAGGCTATGATGAGCTGTTTATCGGTCTTCGCATCCAGAAGAATCAGTGTCGGGAACCGCCTTGGCAGACCCACATTGGCAGTAAAAAATTTTTGATTCATCTCATTGACATAGCCCGCCACAATGACCATTATCATACCGGCGTGTTCAGTCAAAAAGGCAGTGAGTGCATCTGCAAATTCCTGCCCCGGTGTTCCCTCCACCAATGAGTATGCTTCGTCAAGCAGAATGCACTGGCCAATGTGGCCGTCGAGAAAATCACGCGTAAGAATGGCCGTTTTGCCCGGTTCGTTGGAGATGATATCCGATTTGGCCACGGACGTCATCGTCGGACTGCACAACCAGCCCAGACAATGCGCCAACTTGGAGAATGAACTAGCAATCGTCGACTTGCCCGTACCAGGCGGGCCCAAAATGGCGATATCCATCAACAGCGTGTCAAACATGGTGGTCGGCGAGACGATAAATGAAAGGGCCATGCCAAAAAGCACATTTTCGACTTTTTTATCCATGCCGGAATTATGAATTTCTTCGCAAATGTTGAGCAATTTGTTTCCCCAAATCTCCGCCTTATTGAGGTCTACAGACCATTTGTTCCCGACGATGGCTTCCTTGTAGGCGCTCGAGTCTGTTTGGGTGTTGATAGAACCAGGTGGTCCGTGATTTTTGAACACGTAGACCTGTTCTTTCCCTCCGGCTAACTTGAGTTCAATCTGGACTGCTCCACTTGGGTCCATCAGCTCTTCCCATAGCATCTTATAGGCTGCACTCAGCGACAAAGTCTGATTCTCATTCTTTATCATTTCTTTGAATTCGGTTTCAACCTGTACCATGAGTGACACGAGCGTCGCGCGGTTTTTCACGAGAGCCTTGTACCATGTCGATTCCGGTTCGTCTGTTGCAGACACGAGACGAATGCCTTTGCGCTCTTGTTCCATTTTGAGCAACTCTTTGTCGATATCTTTGTCTATGCGGTCCAGACGTTGGATGAGTTTTTTCAGAAGCCATCCTTGATAGGCTCCACGGGCATACATGAGTGCTGTTTTTATGGGAACTCTGGGACCTTTGTCTTGAGGGTTTTTGTTTTCGCGCATCGCATCCGGTACGATACCTTCCATCACAAAAGTGACAAAATCATGGTAAGTCACGTTTGCTTCGATGGTATCCTCTATGAAAGCTATATTGGATTTCTTTTTTTCGGTGTCGGATTTATTCTCGTGCTTCCCAAAGCCATGGTTTTCTAGGATAACTTCAAAGAGGGGTTTCGGTGGAGGAGTTGTCATTTTTTTTGTATTTGTTGTTGCCTTTTTATAGGTATTTTTTGAAGATTGATACAGAAAGCAATCGTTAACAGTACCTCAACATGTAGATTAGTAGTATATAAAAAGCTTCCTTTTTTGTAACTAATGTCAGACAACTTTGTAAATCATAATATCAAATTTTCCCCTGCAGAAGGATTGAAGAAAAACGAGACTAGTATTCATGTCTTTAACGATGACGACGATGACCGCGTGGCACAAACGCAAATACGTGCTACAGTGGTAGACAGTAACACTACAGCAGCAGATATGCTTGAACGGCAGATTTTGACAGAAGAAATGCGAAAAGACCCCGCTTATCGATTTTTGATGCAAGTCTCTGCCTTTACGAGTCGTCGTATTAACAAATTGACCGACCAGTCTCACATCCGCCATGTCAAAGTTGCACACCGGTGTGATTTGTCGTCCAACGCCTGTTCTCGAGATGGCGACAACGATCAGCAGTGGATGCAGATACCAGAGATTTCAGGTGTAGTGTTGTTGTCGGCCGATGCCTATGGTCACATTAAAGAAGCTGAAATGATTGTAAATAATTTCATTCACAAACCCTTGAAAATGCTTGTGGAACACCCGCAGTATCAGACACTGTTTGCACGACTTGTGTCAATACGTATGAGTCTCTCGTCAGCATTGGTGAATTCTCACCTTCAAAAGGACAAAACATTTGAGAGATTGCACCAAGAACAATCAATGGTGCTGAGAGCATTAGGAAAAGTACAAGTCTACAATAGATCAAGAAGATGGACAGAACCAGGTTATTATTAATTATACTACTTGTTTGTAAATTTCTGTTGGTAAATTCAAACGATTACCAGTGACATATTTAGGGTTCAACAGTTGAAATGTTGGAAATTCTTTTTGAATACTGACAATGTTACTGAGTAACTGTGCGAAAACAGGATGATTGGGGTCAATAGGAGCTGTAATGGACTCTGCAATCGACGACAATTGGAAAACATCTTTGGGCATCATTTTGTCAACAAATGCAGAGGAACTTGGGAAATGTGCTAACCGCATGACCAAGTTGTCTTTGGACGAAATGTTGTATTCGTCTTCCATTTTACGAATGTTGGTATCGCGTAATGCTGGTGGACGCATCACTTGTGTGTTAAAATGCAGACCGTCGTTCCAAGAACAACTGTTGCTAATACGTGCAACATTTTGAGGTGTCATTGTTGACCAATTGTAAAACGAATTTGCAGTTCCGAGGGAGGCGGGGTAAAAACGTTTGCCTGTATTGGCAGCGGTATATAAACGATAACCTCCAAGCGCTGAAGATTTCATCAACACCGTGTCTGTGCCCTCTTTGACACAGTTATTGGTAAAATAGATGTGTGTCATATCTGACAAGACGTCATTGACAGTGTCACTGTACACTGCCTTTGTTGACAGATGACTGACAAGATTGTCCCGGTACTTGGCTGAATAGAGTGGTATAGATTTGGCCCCCGAAAACTCTGTACGTTTCCATTGAGTGGCTACTTCGCCTGCTGTCAACCCCTGTGTCAACCAGTCAGAGTACAGTTTTGACAAATCGGGTGCACTGTCAATGACAATGTGGTGAGAGACCTCTTCGCAGCCAAATTCATCCGGTCGAGAAACAGTAAATTCGCCAACCATACTATTCGACAATGACAACGACACCGTTTGCAATTGTTTTTTGGTGACCGGTGTGTCAAGACCGAATAAGGTACGACCACGACCAATGCCTGGGTGAAACCAGCTGCTATCTTCTGACGACAGTTTATAATCAGGATGCACTGCTACCACAAGGCCTTGTGTGATTAACGGCGCACCAAACTGCAGACTTGCGTCGTGGTCAACAGAGAAATGAGCAAGAACTGTGACACTGTTGACCTTGTCTGCTTGTTTTTCCAAAGTTGCGACAACTTTGGCGAGAGCATTTGATGCTACAGTGTCGAAATTGACATTCTGAGATTTATTGACTGTGATGGGCATTTATGTCAGTTGACACATATTATATAGGGTCTTTTTGTTGTTTAGGGGGTGGTTCTAATTGTTGCCATTCGTGATTCCATAAATCCCATATATTGTTTGGTGTTGAGACTGGACAAGATTGACGACCACATTCTTCATCGAGACATCGTTGATAAATGGATTGTTTCAAAATATCGACTCCAAACCAAATGGCACAGCCCTTGTGACAACGCCCTGCTATTTCACATCGAGTTGATTCGCAAGGTACCACATACAATCCACGGTCAGTCATTGACAATTTGTGACGAATTACTCGAGCATTCAACTTGGAATCCAACCAATCCAATACGGGACACAATAACGGACACGAAGTCTCAGTCTTGGTCCCCTTTTGAGTCTGAAACTGTCCGACCCAACGTCCATCTTCGAAACGAAATAAGCTTGATGGATGTGCCGATGTAGACTTAGCTATCGAACCATCCAGTTCCAAGCATTCCAATATTGGGTGGTCAGTCGGTACTTGTACTAGGAGTGAAGACCAGGACAAAGTGTCATGCTTCAACATACGTTTTGAAGCAAATTTAGTAGAACCCACAATGCGAAACATTCTGTTTTTAGTGTAGACTGCTGTGTCGACAGCTTTCGCATCAATACTGTCCTGCATTGCCATGACAACGCGCCGTACAAAAGCACCAACATGGTACACATTTTTCAAAAAGACATTGGTGCACACTACATGCCAAGAATATTTAGCAGGACTGCAGGAATCAATGATTTCAAATGTTGCCGTGATGCCGACAAATTGTAATTCGACACATCGTTTGAAAAAGGCAACAATTGCAGCAATGTTGACGCAAGTCGTTGACTCAACGTCGAGGAATAGACGCGATGCTTTGTTTTCAACCAAACATTCGTACCAATGCCGCTTCTTCAATGTACTGTATATCGAGTTTAAGGCATTGATGTTCCCCACACGGAACTGTTTTTGTCCCGAGTCAGACACATCTTCTGCTACAACGATGTCACCATCTGTGACAGAGGCCAAAGCAGAACGCAACGTATAAAACATTTGTAAAATTGAATTGGTCTCTGTGCATTTTGTAACTTAAGAGTAACTTATGAAGTACTGCACGATTTAACTTTTGTCACTTATATAAGGGCAATGCTTTTATCAAAAATATGTCTAGAATTCAACGCCCAACTAACACTGTCGCAGCCACTGCCGAAGCTATCGACGAAATTCCAAATCTTGCCAGTCTGACACCATCAGCTCCTGTCGATGGCCAAAGTGAATCCCACACTACCCGTGTCGTGTTCGAGGCCAATGCCTCTGCACAGCAGATGCAAGACGGTGTTATTGTCCAATTGGCCAACGCCTCGCACGTGTTTGCAGCAAATGCTGATTCAGTCGATGTCACGAAAGGCATTCTAACTTCTATCACTGTCAAATCCATCTACTCGGATTGCTCGGAACCAGTCACCTTTGCACTCAACTTGTACAACTCTTCAAAGCAAGAACCCAGCATCAAAAACAATGAGGGATGGTTATATCAACCCACGCGAACGGATTTTGGCCCGATGGCCACCTCGAGAGACGAAGAAGGATACCGCAACCTATTGGCGGTCATGCCCTACGAAAAATCCCGTGCTGAATTGAGCGTCTATGAACCCAACGAGATTGCGACAGACCGCTACGTCCAGCAATACGGCAACTACACAGAAAAGAATTTACATGATGGTGTTGTTGCCTTCCCAGGTGAACAATATTACCTGGTTGCACAAGACCATGTGGTACTCAATGTGATTCGTCAGAATTGGGAACAGCTCGGAATCAATGTTGATAACGAATCCAGATTTAACGGGAAATATGTCCAAGTCCCAGCACACATCTTTGACAGAGTTGTTGGTGATTTACAATCGCATGTCCTTGCTCGTATGCCGTTCACAAACTTGAACGATGTCCGTGCGAAATTTTACAGCAAGCCCGTCGAACACTATGCCGATGCTCACCCAGAAGGACCAGATGGTCTCTACAAGGTTTGTGTTGAATTACAAATGAACTACCAGTTTCCAGCCAAAACTAAAGAAGAAGAAGCATAAAATACTATTTAAATAATTCAATTATCTCAAATGCGTTTATATCATTGTACCTGGCACAACTGTACCAGACCTGTCTTTTCACTCACACTATGTCGTGGTCACTTTCGTGCTTTTAAAGTCACCTGTGCTTGGCCACAATGTCAACGCATGTCTTACTGTCGTCAAGTATGTGCTCACCACTACCGCAAACATCAATTCCCACCTGTCCAACAGTGTATAGATTGTAACAAAGCTTCCTACATCGATAATAAATGCTTTTATCACTATACTGCACGCAGTTGTGTCCAATGCAATCAAAAAGTATTTTCGAAACAATTGTGTCAACAGCACTACATGCAACAATGGAGAATGAGTAAACAGCCTATAAAGGTCTCTGACTAATAGTAGATGTATTGTCATCATCAGCTACGAATTATACACTTTGTCCAACAAAACAGATATACAGATGCAGTCTACTATGCGGAACAACACATGCAAATGTTGAACAATATCGGAAAAGACTCAACACTCATCGCTATTTTTCATATCCTCAACCGGAAAATTATTGCCAAACAACACATTGCACTCTGTTTAAAAATATATCGGAAAATAAAACGCAGTACAGATTATCCTCTATACACTGAACAAAAACTAGAGGCACTTTTAAAATTGAAAGACATCTAATCTTTTACGTTTCTTTGTCTCGCGGTGTCGAGGACAGCGACAATTACAACAGGCTTCCCATGGCAGCGGTTCAGGCACATCAATTACAAAGGAATTTGACAAAATTGGTGTATTCCTGAAAATTCTCATTGACGTCTTTAAGTACTTTACCGGATACCAAGAGGGTGGCAAACCACCCAATGACATCAACGTTCTCTCTTTGCTATCGAGTATCCGCACCAGACTAAGTAGACGACGATAGTCAGGGACACGGATCACATGTGAATATTTGAACAGTGTATGTTTGGAAGAAATCAAATAGACAGAAGCCCGAATCTGAGCAAGTAGTGCGGAATTGTCACTCTTGTTTGTTTTCAGTAGTTTTTGACGGTAACACCTTTGCCATTCAGTAGCATCCACGTGCCGTTCACAGGTGAATGAATTTATAATACGACCGACATCGCCTGGTAATATCTGTAACATTGACATTGTATTAGTAGGTGTTGACTCTTTTTTAAACATATATCTCTCTTATATTCCTAAAGGTTTCCGACACGGTTCCACCGACTTTGGTATATATAGATGACTCGAAACAACAAATGACTTCACTGGTTATTGTTATTGTCTTTCTAGTACTGGTACTTGTTTTTATATGTATCATCGTTCGACAACGTGTCCAAGTAGTGGCTGAAACACCACTACGGACAGTAGTCCCGAAACCATCATGATATTACCAGCCATCATCATCCACAGACCTGACACCCATTCTTCTTTTACACACAAGTTTTCCATAGTTTGTATTTGGATGGTGAAAAAGTGGATATATATAGAGCACTTTTGTTGACAAATGAATTTCTTCACCGACCCCGCACAAAAGCGCTATGTTCTCAAACCAATTCAACATCATAATCTTTGGTCTATTTTTAAAGAACAACAATCTGTGCTCTGGACCACTGAAGAAATTGATTGGTCCAATGACAAAGCAGACTGGCAACAATTGGACTCTTCTGCTCAACAATTTTTGTTGCATGTATTGGCTTTTTTTGCCAGCTCTGACATGCTTGTTGTGGACAATCTGATGGACCAATTTATGTCGGAAGTGCAGGTTGCTGAAGCACGTGCCTTTTACACCTTGCAGGCTTTTGTCGAAACCATCCATTCGGAAACATACTCACTGGCTCTCGAAAAATTCGCACCTGCTGACCAACGGGAACAATTGTTCAATGCTGTTGCAAAAGAGCCGACCATCAAAGCCAAAGGAGACTACGCATGCAAATATATGGACAATTGTCGTCCTTTTGCAGAACGACTGTGGGCTTTTTGTATTTTTGAAGGTGTCCTCTTTTCTGCCTCTTTTGCCAGTCTGTACTGGCTTCGCACCAAAGACAAATGCAAGGGCCTTACCTTTTCGAACGAATTGATTCAACGAGACGAGGGACTTCATGCAAAATTTGGTGTGGAAATGCTCAACATGTTGCCACCGATGGACGAAAAAACTGTACACACCATCCTCAAAGAAGCAGTGGCCATCGAGGAAGACTTTGTCAAGACAGCTCTCCCCAAAACTCTGACAGGGATTAATGCTGACCAAATGATAGAATATGTACGTTTTTGTGCAGATAGATTATTGTCAATGATGTCAGCCGGATATGAACCAATTTGGAAAGTAAGTCAGCCGTTAATTTTCATGGATATGATCTCGATTGATGCCAAGACAAATTTTTTCGAGAGGCGTGTGTCTGAGTATCAGTTGGCAGCTGTGGGACAAGAAGAGTCAGTGTTTGCACTGGATGCTGATTTTTAAAGAAATCCTGCTCCACCAACTTTAGGCAGAAAGCTCCATATATTTGTTAGGTTAGTGTTGGACCATTGCATATCATACAAAAAAGTCCGACAACAATTGACGTAAAGCCACGGAACTTGGAAATTCAGTTGACAAAATCCCCGAAAAAATCCTTTTTTACGAATATGTTGAAATTTGTATTCCGAGTTATAAACAGGGCATCGAAATAATGGCAATGGCTCAGTTTGACAGATTGCATCTCTACCTTAAAAACCACACCCGACTTTTTCCAAAGTTAGTGCCCGCTCTCAAAAAAATGTCCGAGTTTGTAGGTCATGATGACATTAAAGAAACGGTATCTAAAATGGTTTTGTATTTTATTGCACAGTGTTCCAAACAACCGCGCCGTTCGAAACGCCGCCGTCGGTCGACAAAGCATGTGGCAAAACGCCAGCGTACCTTTTCGTCGACTTCTGAAGAAGACGAAGATTACGACCCCGAGACCGACACTGCCAAAATGGCACTCATCGCATTACTAACACATACCCTACAAGGAGGCGAGGAAGATTCTTCCGACGAAGAAGAAGCAGAAGACCCGCCTTTTGTCGCTGGTTGTGCCGAAAAATTAAAACTATTACAGGGACATTTTGTCCATACTTTACTGTTGGGAAAACCTGGAAGTGGAAAAACAACCTTTGCTAGTTTACTCGTCGATGTCTGGGATGCTCTCGGTATCATTGACAAACGTCGCTTTAAAATCACCAAACGCTCTGACTGGGTTGGTAAATATCAAGGACATTCGGTAGCCAAAGCCAAAAAACTCATTGACTCTGCCAAAGGTGGTGTCATTTTCATAGACGAAGCCTACTCCATTATTTCATCCAAAGATGGTGATGATATGTATGGACGAGAAGTACTCACTGAAATCGTTGAAGCCATGTCCAATGCTGATAAGCAAGTCATCTTCATCATGGCAGGATATGAAAACGATATGAAACAGTTATTTACGCACAATGCAGGTCTCGAGCGCCGATTTGGCTATGTCTACCGGTTTCAAACACCTGCCTCTGTAGTCTTGGAAAGTATATTTTTAAAACAGTTGACGGAATGTCGTTGGAAAGTGGACAAAAAGGACAGAAAAGAAATGGGTGCTTTTTTTGCTCGTAATTTTAAACATTTAAAGCATGGTGGTGGCTCTACCAAGCAACTACTCTTTCACAGTCAACAAAATGCAGTTGTCAGACAATTTCCAAATACATCCGAAAATATATTACAACTCAAAGATATTGAAGACGGCATGAAAACCTTTCAGCAACATGCACAAGTTTTTACAGCAGTGGCTCCACCCATGAACATGTACTTGTAAATACACTATATAATCACACTCTTTTTTTCTCTATATGGGCTTTCGCTTTCATTCAATTCTCTGGTCTCTACTTATCTGGGGCGAAGTGTTTGCATACACACTGCTTACACAATCAGAAGCATCTCCAAACCATAGGTCTATCCCCATTGTTTTGTTGTTTGCAACTGTACTGGCTTTTGTAACTTTTGTCTATGAAAAAGGTCAAGAATACAAAACTATTCTCTTGTTTGCCTGTTGGGGATGGGTTGCCAGCATTGCTGTCTTTTTGAGAATCTGGTCAGTTGTTGATGACACCTTTCTCAATATTTACATCACAGTCACCTCCATTCTCACATCTATTGTCTGGTGTATTGTCAGTCACACAATGCAGATTTCAGATGGCGCCTGGCATTGGTACATTTGGTCCATTATTTTAATCATTGCTTTATGTGGAGCTTTCAACAATAAATCAGAGATTGCAGAACAAACATACATTGTCAACACTGCCCTTCTATTGGTCATACAATTTGTGTATGCAATTTACACAATCAAACACCAAACACCTGGGTACATCCGGTGCAAACATTTGTGGCGTATTTTCTCCGGGACACTTATTGCTCTTGCACTCATGATTGGCAGTGTGTTACAAAAAACAGAGACCATTTCTTACACTCAGTGGGAACATTGTGTAGTCACAGTTGAAGTAGTAGTTGCAGTCTTCATTATTGCTGATGCCATTATTGGATTTAAACATCAGTGTATAAACTATGAACCAGTCCAAACAAATGATGACACTCCATAATGTAGCACTTGTTCTTGGATTTGTTGTTATTTTTATATCTGTTCATCTACTGTTCAACAATATTCGACAGATTTCACTTGTAACATGCAAATTAATCACTACTAGTTACATTTGGGGAGTACTCTGGGTACTCTTTCAGCTACAACACCTGCCCGAATGGCAGCATGACTTGTCAGAATCAGTCTGGACACTAGTAAATATGACTAAAAGAACTGAACTTTAATTTTTTTTTCCCGCAGGCTAAGATTTATTTTATACTAATTTTGTGGAGCGGTTTATTCTGAAACATCGAATTTGGCAAATAGACCACCATCTCCTCAGTCATATCCTTGGCACAGATGTACAAAATACCATTTTCAATTACCTTGTACTTTTTCTTGTCTATCATAATTTCATCTCCCTCTGTTATCATATTTGACGAGTAATACGCAGCTCCAGACAACAGCGACACAATATACGGCTGGAGTGCGTAGCCAACACCCACAGAAAACCCACCAAACAAGGAAATAGACACTTTCTCGCCCACTAAATGTCCAAGTAGAAATGCAACCACTATCCCTACGGTAATAAAATTCACCGCCTGTGACACATACACTGAATACTTAAAGTAATGATGTATGGATGCACTGCACGAACCCAAGAATGGCAAACTAACTAACAAAATACCAACACATAAGAATATATCGTCGAGCGAAGTCCACACTGTTGTAAACAATTTTGTAAAAGTACTCTCTTCTGACATTCGGTGACAACAAGCGCATTTATATAGTCAACAAAAAACGGTGCATACATCGCTGCAATGAACTCATGCAAATGACTGTACACATCACCACCACAAACGTTGTCGATTTCTGAAATGTTGTACCCACCTCGAGACACAATGCATACGAAATAGCTCCGCGAACACCACACAGTGAGAAAAACAACAGTTTAGGCATGGTCCAGTGTCGTTGGCCACACAGCTGCAGCAGACACCCCACGAAAAAAACGACCACAATGCGAGAGACAATACATGCCACCAATATTGCCAACGACATCCAAGAAAACTCATAGGAAGGCAATGCTAATCCCAACATCAAATACACATACGATTCCATCATCGATGCCAAAGCCGATACAGTTTTCTTTAATTCGACAGGGGCCACAACTGTACTGCCATACACAAACAAACAGACAATGCCAGAAATACCAACAGTTTCACAAAGACCATACACCAACAATGACGACAAGTAATGTAGCGAAATGTCTGTTGACATCACTTTGTTCATGACATAGGAAGCACCGATACCCAAACATCCAGACACTACTAACATCAATAACGAAAAGAGTACTGCCTCTGTTGATACCAATAATCCAGGTTGACCAGACATCTTGCTCAAAATATGAACCAATGCCACCGAAATTGCATCGTTCATCACTGACTCGTTTTCAAGGACATCTAACACCACACCATCGTCCTGAATCCGACTTCGCAACGACATAGTAGCCACAGTGTCTGTTGGGGCTAAAATTGCCCCAAATATTAAAATATTGACAATGTCCACCTCATCAGTCCATACATAAATGCCACCAGCTATCATCAACACTGATAACAATGTACCAGGCACCGCAAACATCAAAGATGACAACCATGTCCGTCGCAAAGAATTCAAATCGAACTTGAAAGACGAATGCAACAAGATAGGGGGCAGTAACATATACATGAAAAATTCTGGGGTAAAGTGAAAAGGTATCTCTTTCCAAATATAGGAAACAACCATTCCAAGACAGACAGCAAACACTGACGACGGTATAGGAATTTTGGAGTTCTCCCAAATAATAACAAATGTTATCAATATTAACAAATAAACAAAATCATGCCCTCCCATATTCAAATAATTTTCATCACCTTATACCTACCACGGTAAAATCCAGAACTTCATTTTGACACAATCATCTGGTATCCACACAAACGAGGTATTCCGTTCTATCGTTACATGTGGAGTCATATCAATATAAACATTCTCAGGCAGCTGACATCTCCAGTTGACATTCTCTTGAATACATTGAATGTTCCATTCGAACTGTATTTTGTGGTCACAGATTTCTACTATACCAGCCAATTTTGGTTCTGTCTCTAATATTGAATCCATTTCAGTGATTAATGAAAAATAATAATTCCAAATTTGAAGAATCATAGACAGTAAGACTGAAAAAACAATCAAGAGTGTACTAATCCGATAACACCATACACGGGTTTTTTGTTCACACATTGCAACCATTTTTTTCTTTATTTTGTTGTAGTTATACTAATTCTAACCATTCTCATAAGCTTTGTGTTTTTTTTTCTTTCCAACATCACCAGCAGATTCGATTGGACGCTTTAGCGACGTTGGTTCCAACGAATACACTGGCTCAGGTGAGTACGCTGGTGACGCCGGAGAGTATGCTGGCGATGCTGGTGAGTATGCTGGCGATGCTGGTGAGTATGCAGGTACTGCTGGTGAGTATGCTGGCGATGCTGGTGAGTATGCAGGCGATGCTGGTGAGTATGCAGGTGCTGCTGGTGAGTATGCTGGTGATGCCGGAGAGTATGCTGGTGATGCCGGAGAGTATCTCTGTTTTTTCTTAGCTGGTGTCTGTTGTTGCACAGCTAGTGTCTGTTGTTGCTGCCATGCTGGCGCATATGTCGGCGACTGTGGTACAGCTGATGTCTGTTGTTGCTGCCATGCTGGCACAGCTGATGTCTGTTGTTGCTGCCATGCTGGCACAGCTGGTGTCTGTTGTTGCTGCCATGCTGGTGCATAGGTCGGTGACTGTGGCGCATATGTCGGCGACTGTGGCACAGCTGGTGTCTGTTGTTGCTGCCATGCTGGCACAGCTGGTGTCTGTTGTTGCTGCCATGCTGGTGCATAGGTCGGTGACTGAGGCGCATAGGTCGGCGACTGAGGCGCATAGGTCGGTGACTTCTTCACACCGCACTGTGGTGCTCTTGTTGCAAACGTACTTTGTGTATCCCATGCAGTTCCTGTCCAGTCATCAAACAGTTCTTCTTCGACCGGTGGTGCCGGTGGTTGCCATGTATCTGTATCCCATTTTTGTTGATAATCTTTTTCTGTCACAACTTCGTTGTAGTACGAACCACATTTAGGATTGAGACCAATCAGTAATTGTTCCGATATGCCTGACAACTTGTCATGTAATCCTTTAACTGCTGCATGATGAAATATCTCCACTGGTTGTTCAAATGTAGCTCTTTTGAGTGGTGTAGTATCATCCATCATTTTCTTGACACCATGTCGTGTCAATGCAGTGATGTTTCCTGTCCAAGTCATCCAGTCAATAATCACCATTAAATGACGTATATTAACATAAGAACCATCGAAAGAGAGTACTGTGTGCATTTCTTTTAGTAAAGCGGCTCTCGCTGCTTCCACACCGTAGGCATCTCTGATGGCAAAGATGTCGTTGCATTGCGTTTTTGTTTGGTCAATGGACTGTAATGATTTAAGAAAACGTAAATCGATGCCTTCTGTATCAACGACAAATTGTGTTCCTTCTGTGCGTATATCTACTTTGTGAATATATTTGGAACCTTTAATGGTAGTATCGAGTACCTGTTTGGCATACTTGAAGAAATCATGATTGGTGCGCATGTACAGATGAACATCGTCTGTGAGGTTGTCGTGGTATGCAATTGCTATTTTTTTGTTGCGTACTTGCAAGATGATGTCTTTTGTTGACACATCGTTTTGTACCATTTTTTTGCGACTGATAATGCATTTTAGAATATTGTTTGGTATATTCTCGGTGTCCCATCGTTTGTTGTCGGGGCATGTCAGGTATTGTTGTAGTTCTGGGGTGATGGTATTGACGTAGGTGTGTATAATGGTCAAATCTTGAACACGGGTTCGTTGTATTTCTGTTTTAATTTTCCATGCTTTTTCTGGTCTCAATACTGTGTCTGAAAAAACACTAATGGAAGGTGTTTTAATTTTTTCGGCAGCATTAATGAGTTCCTCAAATCTTGGTACACCCAATGTGACATTTTTGGCCGAGTTGCCAGCATTGTGAAACGTGTTCAATGTCATTTGTGTGGTTGGTTCTCCCACTGATTGTGCTGCAATAGTCCCTACCATTTCGCCAGCTGCTACAATAGAGCGCCGCCATTTCTTCAACAAAATGTCGACAATCTGCTGCAATGTTTTAGAAGAACACTTCAATTCTTTGACACCAAAGACTGATAGGATATAAGCATGTACCAATGGTAAGTGTTCAACAGCATTCAAGAGTGGTTGAATGATTTTTTTCGCATCCGAGGCTTTTCCGTTGTCACTAAATTCCTTGAATATGCGTTCTGCTGGCACACAGATTGCCCACTTGTCTCCCAATTTGTATTTTTCATTCCATTTCCACATGTTATAGGCTGCTGTAATTTCTGGCCAGGTCTGTAGGTCGTACTCTGTCAGTGTTTTGTGGTCAAAGGGTGCCTCAACCATTTCGTGTGCCATGCCATCAATACCATCTTCGCCGTATAAAAATTGTATAATTCTGTTTTGCGAATCTCGAACAGTATTGTCACAGGCTACCCCAATAGATTCTAGAGATTTGACCAATCGTCGTTGTATGTATCCAGTGGTCGATGTTTTGACAGCGGTGTCGATGAGACCTTCTCTTCCACCGACGGTGTGATGCCAATATTCGTCCGGTGTTAGACCATCAATATAGGAATGTTTGACAAAACCTTTTGCACGAGCCGAGTTGTCAGTGTCCCTGAACATGGGTAGAGTTCGTCCGTTGAGAGTAGCTTTCATTCGTTGTCCCGAGCAATTTTGTTGTCCTACACAAGCCATAATTTGTAGAATATTAACCATCGAACCTTTGGAACCCGATTTGACCATGAGACCAAGGCTGTTGTTAGGCGACATGGCGTTCTGTGCGATGAGTCCCATCGAATCTCGTGTTTGATTGAGCATTCGATTAATGCGCATTTCTGCATGTTCGCCTGCTCGTAATTGTTCAGCATTGTCATCTACTGACGCACATTCTTGCTGAATTTTGACGGCGGTGTCATCTGTAATTCTCATGTCACCAATGCCGATGGAAAATCCCTGCGACGAAAACCAGACATGGTTGATGCGCTGCAATTCGTTCATGAATTGACAAGTTCTGTCTGGTCCGTAATCGTTGTAGAGGCGGTGAATGATGGAACCGTGAGACCGCCCCAGTGCTTTTTTGTCCAATGGCCCTCGCAGTAGTTGACCCTGTACTATCATGTCCCTCCAGTTGAAATTAGATGGAAACAAGATGGAGAAACATTGCAGTCCTGTCCAAGCTGGTTCTGGCTGTAGTATATGTGGTTCTGCTAGAGTAGCGCCTTCAACCCACATAATGATATTGCACATTTCTGCTTTGTCGAGGGTGACACCGGGGCTTGTCATCATGTAGGACGAGAGTAGTGAATCTTGGACGATTCCCATGACTGGTTTGTTGGACTGCGGTGTAATAATATTTTTGGCCACGGACATTAATTCTAATGCGTCTGCTCTTGACTCAAAGGTCTGTAGGGCATGTAAATTCATTTCGTCGCCGTCGAAATCGGCATTGTAGGGTGTAGTGCAACTGAGATTGAGTCGGAACGTTTTTCCTTCTAAAATTTTGGCTTTGTGGCACATGATGGACATGCGATGCAGAGATGGCTGTCGGTTGAACAAGACAGGGTCACCATCCTGTAAGATTCTTTCAACAGCATCACCAACTTTTAATGTAATTTGTCCTTTAATTGTTTGCATGTCCAACCGAGTACCGTCTTTCCGAACAATATATTTGATTCGTTTGTCTTGTTGCTCCACCATTTTTTTCAATTTGTCGTACGTCAGACGATTGACATGTTCTACAATGGTCAATGTTTCTGCAACTTGACGCGGGACACCCACTTCGCGCATATCTAACATGGCATCGCCAGTGATGACTGTTCTGGCTGTGTAATTACAGCGTTTGCCCATTAAACTCCCGCGCATTCTGCCTTGTTTTCCGACCAGTCGCTCTGAAATTGATTTTTGTGCTGTGTGTGTTTTGCCTGGCATTTTTCGCTGGTCAATGTACATGTGGATGGCATCTTGGAAGCGTGTTTGGCTGTGTTCTCTAACCACTGAATTTTCATCCTTCGCTTTTCGAGCTGACTTGGCGAGACGCAATACGTACAAGAGTCTCCGTGTGATGTCGTCTTCTCCGCGTACTTCATCCCCGTCCAACGTTGGCGACGGTCGCACGCAATTTGGAGGAATGGGTAACACCGTCAGGATGAGCCAACAAGGATGAAAGTCGTCATCTTTTTCCCGAAACTGTCCGACGTTTTCAGCGGGTATCGCCTTTAATCGCTCGTAGGCTTCAGAGGCTAATAGTGGTCGCAGACCTTGTGAGTCTTGGATAGTCATTGTAGTGGCATTTTTCTTGGAAATTTTAGCAGAGGCTGTTTGACATTTTGGACATTTTTTGAACGGTCTCTTTGCTACATATCCACAAGTGCAAGAACAGCGCAGCCATTGCAAGAGTTCTTGCATCCATCCCACGTGATAGACAGGACACGGCAGTTCGAAATGTCCAAAGTGACCACTGCATTCCGACCAAGTTTGTCCACAGGCAGTGCATTGACCACGACGACTGGACACGCCAAATCTCGGGTCACGTAAACCACCAGTCTTGGGACGATTGTTTTCATACAATTCATCAGTGACCACTTCACAGACGGAAATGGCACGCATTTTCTGCGGTGACAGAACACCAAACTGAAGACTATCAATTTGCATTATGGAGACAATAGACAATAGACAGCATGGATCGAATAAAATCCAGATAAATAGTCAAAAATAGTTGTTATTAGTAAAGAGTTATTGTGTATTTAATTTCCGTTAATTTTTGCAATTTGTCCCATTCTATCTCTCAGATTGCCCGAGCTAAAGCCAGACAGAGCATTGAATAAATCTGGGTTTCTGTCGCGTACTGAATTCATTGAGGAACTGGTCAATTTAGTATCAAAACTAAATGGATTTGCTACTCTGGTAGAGGCAGCATGGACGACAGATTTCGTTTCTGGGAGGGTCGTAATGCGACGTTTCTTGGTCACAATGTCCATGACACGCGACTCGAGTTCACGTTTTTGTTTCACCTGTTGTTGCACAGCCATCGAGTCCATATCCGACTTGTATTTTTTCGAAGCCTTGTGAGCAATCTCCAACATTTTGACAGATTCCTTGGGGAAATTTTGAGCCATGGCAAAAATTGCTTTTTTGTTCTCGTCTGTCATTGCATCGGCAGGCAATGAGGCGGACCACGATTCTACCAATGCTTTGGACAATGCCTCAGCTTTACTTTTGGTTTCGAGGGTTTCATTTTCTTCACGCTGCTTCCAAGCTGACTGCAGTTTGTTGAGCTCTTCCTGAGCTTTCTCGAGAGCAGCTTTGGTATCACCGAGCTCGCTCTCTTGATTGATGACCAAATTCATCAATTCTTCACGATTGTCCAGTGGCTGAGAAGATGGCTCGGCAGGGCTTTCGGAAGTGGTGGTTTCGACAGGAGTTTCAGAGACAATACTAGCTTCAGACATATTTTGACGAGATGCGAGGTGGGTTATATACTCCTTTTTTTTTGATTTGTCCACAGATACAACTTGACACCCTGGTCGACGGGGCTCAGTACAAAGCGAAACTTCAATGGGTCGTTTGCGTGTTGAGCCATCACGAAAAGAAGTATGCACATGTTGCAGCGACAATCCGGTGTACAACGTGTGGCCAGTAGAACTAGGCTGGATGGCATGTGCCGCATATCTGCCTTCTAAAGATGTCTCGTCCACTTTACCTAAAATCCATTTTTTTCCGTCCTTGTCAGTCCAATCCCTCTGCACTGAACCTACTGCCAAACCTTCCTGATGTTCGATGCGAATGGGTACATCGCGTAATGACATTGTTCGCGATTCGTCATTTGTAAAATCAAAGGTAGTGTCATTTTCACCAGGAGCACTCGAAGAGGGTAGTACATTACCTACAAAATAAGGCATTAATAGAAAAAGTTAGATATTATTTATAGTTCATTTTTAAGCTGATGCCTTTGCATCATATTTGATTGCGTGGACCATGAACCCAACAGCAAAAACAGATGCGGCGGACAACACCAACACAGCGGACAATAGATCAGCACGTTCGATTTGGTTAGGACCAAGGTCTGTACAATCTGCAGCCGGTGTCATGCTTCTATTTACACCACCAAGTGTGGATAATTCAGTTGTCAGTGGTGAGAGGACCAAGAGACTTGACAAAGTCATGGCCAGTGCAGCACCAGCAGCACAGAGGCGGAACAAAATACCAGAAATGAAGGCACGTGGGTTTCCGTACAACATGTAGGAGCCCTCTTGGTATTTGGATTCCATGCCCAAATCAAGATTTTTAGACATTGCTGCCGTTGCAAAGGCAAGTGTGCCAAGAACAAGTGCAGCGATATTTGCACCACGAACTGATAAACTACCATACAACATTTCACGTGTATCTACACCGGATGACGACTTCTTCAACTCATCCCCAACAATATTACAAAGATCACCCACCGGCTTGGTCAGATCAGTTTCTTTAAAGGCACTTTCGTTAAGTGACAATGTCACAATAATTAACAGAACAACAGCTAAAGTAGCAACTACAGTTTGTGTGAATCCCATTTTTTTCTAGCCTGATGGATGGTCTTTATATAGTGTCCATTTACAATTCAGTGCGACACACTTGACAAGACGAACCTGGTCCACCGCCTGACAATTGATGGCTAGTACCATGATTTACATTGACAATGTTATCTCTGACAGTGTATTGGCACCGAACAACTACTTTTTTATATTTATCTTCCTACTACTACTGACCAGATTTACAAACTAACACGAAATATATTATCTGACTCAGACCTGGGACGCGTCGTGACCGGACGACTCTCTGATTCGGCGGGTATCTCTAACAAATCTCGCAGTTCTTTATTTTCGACATTAGACTCTTCCAATTGGTCTTGTAATGATTTAATGACCGCGGCTTGTTCTTTTAACTTTCTTTCTATTCTATGTACATATATGGGTTTTTTACGTTTTGTTAAAACGTGTTTCAATAATGTTGGTGCCGATGACATTTGATATGTACAATTGGAGTAAATACAAGTTGAAAAAATTATTTTGGATTTTTCCGCAGGCTAATAAGTTGCACATATTCTATAATGTTATTATATGAAGAACCATGGAACAAAAAGAAAATATGCCAAAACGTAAATTTGACGAACTTACTAAAAAAAAATTGTTGATACCTGTAGCTAAATATGGCAAAGTCGGCGGCCCTCTAAAAGACATTACGCCCGATGGATATAAAGATATGAAAGAGGTTCAGGCGGCAGTGAAATCGGGAGAAAGTTGTATACGTTGCTCGGATGGCCACGACCTTGTTTATCGTAATGAATCTAAGGATGGGCGGAGAAGGGCTCACTTTGCACACAAGCACGATTGCCATAATGATGGGTGCAATTACATCAGAAAGTATGGGGGCAAAGGCGAATCACCCGAACACCTTCAGGCCAAACTTTGGTTTGGTCGACAGCCACGTGTTGTGTTCTGTGTCGAATGCGAACAAGTCTGTGGAAATAATTGGCGTACCTTCGAGGTGAATAAAGAATGGTTCGAAAAAGAATGGACTTACAAAACAGAATATCGATTAACGATGACGAACGGCAAATACATTTGGGTCGACGGTGCATTTATTGACGAATCGGGTGTCGTTCAACTCGTGGTCGAAGTTAAACACACGCATGGTACAACGGGTGATAAACTGAAATGGTTACAAAATCAGGCCTTTGAGTTTTTCGAAGTGGAGGCCAAAACCGTACAAAATTCATGTAATGGTGTTGTTCCTATTATTAACCAAAAAAACGACCATCGTTTGTGTGGAGAGTGTGAAAAACGTATAAGCGAAGCGAAAAGGATGGACAAAGAAAGAGTAGAAGCACAGACAAAACGTGAAGAACGTCAAGCAGTTCATACGACTAACTACGAAAAAACACCAGAGAGACAAGCTCTGAAAGTGTTCAACAAGGAGAACCGGGGTGCGCCGCCATTGATAAATAAGATAAACGCCGCAATGTTTGAACAGATGCGTCTGGAGTGGGAAATGTGTCCTGAAAACCAAATGTTGTGCAAACTCTTCCCAGATAAAGTTATTCGGACTGGAAGGGCAAAAAAACTACACTGTGCAATAGCTCTTGCGTTCCATCCACATCAAATTTATTGGATGACAGGTTGGAACGGAAACCAAAAAAAATGGGCGGCCACCCATCCTATTCTTCATGAGTATGCAAAACAATTGAAGCAAATATTCGAGTTTCCCAAGAAACAGCCTGACAATTGTTGGGGTTCGGGCAATGGTTGGAATCACCATTACAGTCCATCGAAAGCCTCTTTTGCAGAAATATTGTTACAAAAAGAAATCGAAGAGAAAACAGAGTCGGAGAGTGAACCAGACGCGGAGAGTGAAGACGAATCTCCTGATCCAAATTGTCATGCCTGTGGTGGTAGTGGTATCTCCTATTGGTCTGATGGAGTATATGGAAAATGTTGGGAGTGTATTGGCTGTTAATATATATTACAATGTCAAATACAATTGAAAATTATTTATTTGGATTTTTAAATGTATAAACAGCCTTTAATTTTTTCATTGTCCTATGAAATTTCAATTCGCGCTCCAAACGCATAGGCGATGTTGCTTCCTCACACATGTCCACTATGTTTTTAATGGAATCCATTTCTATATTCGTAGGTATGACCGTCGGAAGTTGTGCCAAGTATTCAGAAACTTTGAATGCAGTTGGAATTTCAGGTAAAACAATATTAGATTCTATTTTATTGTCAATATCCACATCGAGTCCATCAAATGTCATTTGTTGTCTTAAAGCAATGTCTTTGTTGATATTAAATGCACCAGAACTCTCTTCGTGCCACCATTGTATACATTGCAAGTCGTTAGCATGGAAAATACGAAAATGTACGGCTTTATTCTGGCGCCAAAATATATGTACAAATTCTTGTACTGGTTGCATTTAATATCCAATACACGGTTTTAAATACGATATTTATTACGATTTTCCAAATGAGTTTGCTTTTTTCCAAACCTGCTTACGCGCATACAACAGATTAACGAAGACGAAATTGCAAAACAACGGTCTAAGTACGCTGGTATTTGAGGAGGCGGACTGGGGCTTCCGATGCTGTGACTATTTTCGCGGAGCTGTTGTTTAATCTGCAGTGAAAATTCCACATAAGTTACATATATTATAGTACTATTAAATGGTATAGTCTAAAAATAAAAATGTCTTACGAACAGAAGCAACAATTTAAGGAGCGTATTTTCCGCCACATATTGGAACTGGATGCCGAAAGTCTGAATGACCTATTGAAAGAACCCATTCCTTATGACAATTTGAACGATGTTCGCTATAGCGCCCCTGTTGTCCCCGTCTCGGTCATATATGACAAAGATACAGGGGTGGGACATTTGAATGGTGATGTCCCACTTGTATATAGGGAGCATCTCGACACTGGCCCTCATTGGCCTGGTTATGATCGTTATGACCATACAGTGTGGCCCCTAACCGGAAAAAAAGTCCGATATCCCCATCTTCTCATTCATTATAACGGACTCAATCCGTTTCAAATACTTCAACGTTTGTGGAATGTATGCCATCGTCCACCCAATTGTGGTGAAATTGGCTACTTACCTAACGGTCGTGAAATTGTTGATTTTGATTCCACCAACTCTGAATTAGGGGATTTGCACGGCCGATTGATAAACAATGGATGCTATGGGCGGCCTGAATTTGCAACTACCTATTGCATGGAGATTTTGCCAATGATGAACGTACTTTTTGTCCATATTGATGCGGACAGTCTATCACATTGGCAGCAAAAGTTTTGTACAACACATTTTGGTCTTGGCAGCATGAGAGACCAAAACCCAATCTGTATGTACTACCCCTCAGAAGGGTTATTACGTTGGGCAGTCCAGTTTGCAAGTCCTAATGTGGTTCAACGAGTGTTACAGTTGTATCCACTGACTATGGATGACCTTTTCCTGGGTTCACTAAGACCGATTGTAGATAAGGGGGGGTATGACCGTGATAGCGCGCCATCTGATTGGAACGACGATTTCGAGAAAAGTGTGTTTCATGTATTGTTGCAACATTCTTCCAAAGAACTACTGAATTCATTGTCAATGGATAAACAAACCGTATTGCACCACGTCGTGACTAACGACGATAGCATTAACATTGATATCGATCAACACATTATGGTGGTGGACAAGTTGTTGGAAATGGGAGCCGACCCAACCATCAAAACCACCAAATCTCTGTTATCAGGAAGCGACAAAGATGGAGATGTCAAATACAATGTTTACGATAAGTTTATTCAAACTTCGGTCGAAATTGGAATTTTTAAACACCTGTGGAAACGTCGTCTTGTGGAGCTCGACCCCAAGCGGTGGCCAACTGTCGATGATTTTGACGATATTTCGGTGGAGGAGTTGAAGGCAATGTACGAGGGTCATCCACTGGTGGTCGTTTTGGAACAAGATGAACCACCTGCAAAAAAACGTAAAATATAAATCCCAACTAAGTTACGCATATTATTTTATATTTATATATTAAGAACAATAGAGTAAAATAAATATGTCCAAACGTAAATCCTCGAATGAATTGGACAGACCACTCCCCATGACACTCGAAGATCATGTTAATTGCGCAGATAGAATTTACATTGTGTCTCAAGAACATAGTCTTCTTGTGGCCGATTTCCACAAGAAGAAATGCGAGGAGGGACGTGGGAAAAAACAGTTCAAACCTCGTTCTAAGGCGGACAATGCTATTTATTTGCACAAAATTTTTTATGGAAAAAAGATTCTGTCGGGATTCGACACATTCCCATGTACGTTCAAGAGCGACATGGAAGAGTTGATGTTTCGCGATCACGATGGTCAAGAAGAATGCACTACATCTGTGTATTACAATGTCGGTGAACGTGTGAGTGACGCGAAGATTAAAAAGGATTTCCAACCACTGTCTGATGCACCCATGCTCACAGAGAACGACAAACTTATCATTCGCAATTACAATGACAAGTACTTGAAACTTATGAACTACTGCATGGGTATGCTGAATGGCTTCCGTGACAAGAAAAAGAAAAGACGTTGGATCAAAAGCACGAAGCGGAGTGTTGAATTATAGATTTACAACGGCGATGCTTTCAAACGATTAGTAGAAAAGGACAACATCATTTTGTTACAGAAGAAATTGCAAATTCTGTTGTGATGTTTGTGGGCATGATTTTGAAATGATTATTCAACACGCGTCTCATAGGGAAATATGGTGTCCACATTGCAAAAACAAAACAGAGTTGAAAGTGTTCATTTTTTTGACGAAAGAAATGAATCTTCAAGTGAAACGAGAGTACAGTCCGCCATTCCAGTGGCGTGATTACAAAAAAAGTTCTCGATTTGATTTTCTTCTTGAAGGGTTGGACATTATATTTGAAATAGATGGCCCACAACATACACAAGAAGTACGAGTACGAGGGTCATCCACTGGTGGTCGTTTTGGAACAAGATGAACCACCTGCAAAAAAACGTAAAATATAAATCCAAAGAGAACATTTTATAGTAAGCTAAAGATATTTAACTGTTTTTATATCGCCTACCACCTTGCATCGTGCAAAAGTCGTGCACTGGTGCCCATCCCAGTTTACAAAATTAATCTATTTAAACTCCCCTCATTGTTGGCAGATGTCAGAAGAACAAACGCTTGAGCTCTCTGATGAACAACGCGAACAAGTGCGTCAAATGCTGTCCAAATTTTCCACTGCCAAAACTTCACAAGCTCAACAGATTCAGCTACAAAAAGAAGACACAATAGCGAACGACCCGGACCCACTTGAAACTGCAGACCCCGGTGCCACCATCGAATGGTCCGAGCTCACACCCAAGACTAGACGCTATACATTTGTGCGGGAAACTCGTGCTGTCTTTGTACCTTATATCCTAGATAATATTCGCATTACCCTTTCAGAAATAAAGGACAAGATTGAAGCAATCGGTATGAATGTGACCTCACAAAACGACTCGTTGACGGTGTGTGCTGCAGTCCAGGCTGACCCTGTTCGAATTTTTCAAATACAGACAACACCACGAGAGGATGGACTGACCATTGCCACTATACGATATGTGATGTAGAAGTATGTTTGTACAACAAAGTAGACATTCCTACATGTACAACGGCCGATGCAATAACGGACAAGGCTGCAAATACCCATCCGATAGGCCTATCATACTGTGCATACCAATAAGGCAACTGACCACTGATGGAACGCCCGCCACTACCCACATACACTGCTAAAAAAAGATTATACACACTTGTAAATAGAACTGGTTTCCACACATCTTTGGCCTGTATCCTATCTGTTGACTGCATTAACATTGCAATCATATTGAGTCCATGTGTAACAACAGTTAGTACAACATTGGCAAGAGGGCTGTCCCAAGAGTAGGCAGGTGCAATCACTATCCAAAAACCACAACACACAACAATAGAGGGTGCAAGAATAATACCATAGAGCCACCTGGTGGGTTTACCACTATACAAAAGTCCAAAGTATACAATCTCAAGGGTAAACGACCAAAATGTATAGTAAATAAAGAGATATTGATGTTCTCTGACTATACCAAAAATGAGAACAATAGTAAACAAAACAAACCAAAACATCTTATTCTTTATTAGAGTCGCTTTTATATATTGATTTTTTTTCACAGAGTGGTGTAAGTCCAGCGTGTATCTTCCACGAATGCCCGCAGTGATGTGAAGGCACCTCTTAAAAGTTTATTGACAGTACCGGGTAGCTCCTTTTCCACAAAAAATGTGAATTTTTCAGGTGGTACGGTGGGGGATTCGTTAATAAAAAAGGTGTGTAAATGTGGTTCCTGATACAATGCAAAAAAGATGAGAGCATGTTTGGCCACTCGGTCATCAGAAGTCAATGTTTGCGTCAACATGTTTAGCAGTCGTGGTGACATCGTGTCCGTGTTCCACCGATTTTGGACAATATTGTAAATCTCGGCACAAATACGGTTCAGTCTTGCTGGGTCAGAATTAACAATACAATCGTACAGATGGTCTGATTGACAGCGACCCTTTTCAATTTCGGTCATTCGAGCGTACATTTTATTTGACACTATGACTGGTTGCGAATGCGATCGCGAGTGTGGATGGGGATTTAATGACTATATATGTTGTCAATATTGACCCAAAATGCAAGAGTTTCAAAAGTTTGAACCAGTTTTTCGTTTTTTTGTGCGGTCGTCAATTGACAACGAATATGTCCAAACTATCGACAGTACGTTGAACGACAACAATAGACTATTGGTTGAGTCCATCCAAAAATTTCACAAAATGCGCCAACAACTTTGCCGGGCAATATTGAATCACATGGGCATATCCAAAGTATTTGAGCTAATGACAAGAGCACGGGGTGTTCGGCAATACAATCTGGTTCCAGACAATAGTATTTGTATTTTTTCCAAGAAAAAATTAAAAGAAGCTGATGGAATTCTCATTGTTATTGACAACACGACTCCCTTTACATTTGACAAGCGCTACAAAAATATGGTTTTTCATTTCTGGTATGTCATACATTTACCGGAAGAAATGATTACAAATGTACAAACATGGATGCAGCAGCAGCGGTGGTGGCTCAACGGTAGTATGACATACAACGATGCTGTAGAAAAATGCTGTCAATACAAAGAACAGTTGTTTGCAAAACAGGCCTACATTAAATTGACATCTGTCTGCAAGTACATCCAAACAGAAATGGCAGATATTCCTATAAATTAACATTAAACTAATTACATGTTTCCATCCTTAATTGGATGGCCTCTACTTTTGGTACAGTTTTTTCTAATACCGTTTTGGAGAGAGCAAGTGTTGGCTCTCCAAACATTAATCTGTGCCATGGTCAAACCCCAACAGTCCTACCACACCGCCACCGCAGTCGTTCTTTTTGTTCATCTATCGAAAACACTTTCAGATGAATGGGTCAATCAAATTTTGCACCATATCATTGTTGCAGCCGCTGTACTGCTCGAATATTTTGTCCAAGATTACCGACTGGTTGGGTGGGTCTGCGCAGCTTGGTCTGTACACTGGCTCGGTGCTGCACAGATTCAACCGATACGCTCGTGTCTGCGCTACGTTGTCTTTCTGATAGTGGCAAATGCAAGGAAACGATGGGCTGACAACAACTATTATAAGACAGTGTGGATTTTATTGGTGCATGAAGTGACATGGTGTATTATACCTGTACAAATGCTGTATGAAATATATTTCCAATCTATCAAAAAAACACTAGTTGTTACAGTATAAAAGGTAGCAGACCAGACAAAAAATGGAACGACATATATTCATCTTGAGTACAATGACACCGGCATTGACCAATGCCGCACTTGCACATGTCGAAATCGAAACACAAGAAGGGACAATTCAAAAATATAGATGGGATGAACAGACCACAATATGGATTGCATGTCAACATCCAGTTGTCAAATGTCTGGCAGAATCCATTCTGCCCTATATGGACAAATGTGTCTGTTGGTACCATAACCATTGTTCTCTATCCTGTCTCCGTGTTGACAATTGCATCACATTTTTGGAAAAATATCACAGTAATATTTCGCTGATGACAACTGTTAATCCTGTCCTGTCACAACCACATCAGTCTAAAGTCAAAAAATATTACAATAAGCATGGCTTTTTAATAAATTATTATAAGAAGAATTTTAGAGATAATCTACACAGTCTATTATGCTGAATCAAGAACACCAAACCAGACCAACAATAATGGAATTGTTGACCAGACAATTGACAAGGCATATGTCAAGAAAAAGTACAGAAAGGATGATTCGCATCCCAGTGTAGAACAGGCTGGTCGGCTTGCGGCAAGGGGGGCATCAGGTCCACTGGTATCCACAATGCGACCTAGACCAGTGTCAATTTTATCACACATACTTTGCCAGGACAAGGCAGCCAATACAAATAACCCAAATCCCAAAATACCCCAGATAATAACCAGAACAAGTATTGCGCGTTTGGCCTTGTCAGCATACAACTCTTTGGCTGCTTTCAACGAAACAGCACCGTCTGACAATGCAACACCAGTGTGTGCGGTGAACAACAATGTTTGAATGGCAAGAAATCCAAAGGTCATCATACCAAAAATGGACAATGCACCCCAAGCACTGAATGGTGCACAGTGACCTGTATCGACAGTGCGGTCACACTCCATGGCGGAAACCCACCCAGATGTCCACATTTTGTCTTGTTCCTGGTCTTTGACTGTTGTCATACAGAGGGCGAGTGGTTTGAGATTATCTGGATGGACAACATTGGAGCACGTTCTGTTTTCAAGTAGATAGCCATCTAATACTGCCGTGTTTTGACCTTTCTTGGGACCCGCCGGCCAGATGTCCAATTTAATATTGGAACCGGGGAAATTGGCTGCATCCATGTTGGCTCCAAACAAGGAGATAGTGACAAGAGCACAGAGGCCAATGGTAATACCAAAAGCACCACGGGCGACATTGAGTCTTTTTTCAATGAGAGATTTAGTAGACATTTAATAAAAATATGCTCTTTATATAGTGTCGGGTTGTGAACCTCGACGTAGTACAATCTGTAATGTTGTATTTTTTTGTTTATGACTACCATCGTATTGAGTCAACGTATTCATCATTGTTTTTTCGATATACCATCCACTATTGACTGCAATATCTGTAAAACCGAGGACGGTATTTATCACAGTGCCACAGCCGCGGATACGTATTTTGTTCATATTGTCAGTCACCTGTTCAATGATATCGGCTGTAGTCTCTTCTCGACGCACAGTGAAATCGCCACAACATTTGAACGGATGTACTACCACATGCAAAATCGACTTTTTATTCACAGTTGGCTCGATACTGAGGACAACATCATGTTTTTTACGACGAAATGTATCACATGCAAACAACAATTGTGCTTTGTCGCTGTCAATGGAAGAATGATGGAAAGATTTCCCCATGTTTACAGATTCGTTGATTTGTACAATCCAGTCTCTTTTTTGCATGCTGTCACAAATAATCATATATTTATAGTTATTTTTAAAGTCCATTTTTGCTTTTTTTGTTAGGCTGATGTTCATCTGGCTCTCTCATCCGTTTAGTTTTCGACATGGTATTTTTTTTCGCCATGCTATTTGTCAATGTTTCAGGGTAGGTCATCTCTGGACGCGGTTCTGTATCTACTGCCATGATTCTGTCCATGATATCCTGGGGTGTATATGTTTGTTTCCCAATTTTGTCTTTCCAGTCATTTGCCACGTGAGTATCAATGTCGTGTTTAATTCTGTACCCGTCGCGTGTTCTTGATGCTGCAGCATCGTCTGGCGTTTCTGTAATCCAGCGAGAAGCGGCCGAATTTGCTAAAATGTTATCGTATTTCAATTCGTCACCATCAGGGCTGCGGTCAATGACTTTGAATACATGAAAATGATTGCTGGTATACGGACATGCTGTTAGCATGCGTTTCCTGGCAGAATGTTGATGTGTCTCTGACTCTAAAATTTGAAACATATTGTCGGCATTGTCTTCTCTATGTGCAAGCAGGTGACTGACATGGATATAGACACCGTCTTGGGTTGAGACACACGATTGATAGAATTGACTGTCGGAGCCAGTATCTTCGATTGGGAAACCGTTGGCTGTCGCGCCTTGCTTGTATTTATGAGATTTGACTGAGTGTTTGCACATGTTTTGGATAAAATTTTGAATATTATTGGAAGAGGGTCTTCCTTTTGAAAGAGGGATGCGCGAATTGATTTGTTTGGTCAGTAGATGCATCCTGGGTAATTTCAGATAATTCCATGAACGTTCTTCGTTGACGGCAGAATTGTTGGCTGTTGGTGATTCAAAGGTTGGATTTGATTTTTCTTCCATAGTCCAAATTGTATTGAGAATTTTGTGTTCGATAGGTGAACGAAATTGGTCTGAGAGTAATGACAATGTGAAAATAACCATTTCTTCAGTGACACAAAGATGAGCTTCGATTGATGGTATCATGTCTGCTGTAAATGGCATTCCGTAGTGTTCACCGCCCGGTAAATTCCAGACCCTTTCAATAGCAGTAACAATGGCCATTAATCTGGAAAATATTTTAACACGCTCCCAATCACGTGGTCCAGGTCGTACAATTGAATTCTTGGTCATCTTCTTTTTGAGGCGTGGCATGACAATGTTGTATGCCGATATGTTGACGTCGCGAATGACACCAGCCCAAATAGCTTTTTCTATTAGCATGACGCGAAATTGTTCTTCCTTTGCTTCAGCAAACAATTTCCGTCTGTAATTTTTGTCTGCACTGGACATCATGCGTTCGCCATTCATACAGTCGTCAATGTCGCGTCCCCGTCGCTGTTGTTGTTCAAAATTCCCCCAGAAAAAGCGAGTCTTTAGTGCTTCTTCTACTTCAGAAGGTGGGTCGTTGGTTGCGCCCATCCAAACCCCCACACATTCGGACTGTGTCAGACGAGCAGAGCGTCGGCCAGTGCCTTCGTCTTGGCACCATATTTTCGCAGTGACCCGTTGAGAAGTCAATTTTTCTTTGAACATAGCCTCTTGCGTAGAATCCGCATTTGGATTTTTTGCAGTTCGAAACATACCTGGTGGTGCTTCGTGACAGACCGTGGTAATATCATTACGATTGCCGTCGACAGCATCCGCTTTGCCTGTTTGGTAGGTCAGTACTTCGATTGTACCAGGAATGCTTTGTTTTTCCATCAATAAAAAACAGAACGATTTGGAACAGGCACTCTCACCAGCTTGAAAGCAATTGAAATGAAGTCCGAAATCACGACGAAACGAATCGTAGCGAGCATGATGGATTAAAAACATCATGCGGTGAGCAGTTGACAGCATGTAATATTGCTCGTAACCTTCCATCAGACGAACAATTCGATTTGCAAAGACCGACATACTTGGGTCGGACAAACGGTGTTTAATAATAGAACCCTCTTGTCCATATTTTTCACGCCAAGATAACATTTTGGAGACGACGTCGGAGATGCAAGCATCCGGGTCAAGACATTGTTTCTGCATGGCCCCCATCGCCCACTCTTGAAATTCGCGATAGACGTCGGCGTATTCAGGAGTATTCTCGTGTGGCAAACAATCTTTCCTATATTTTGCCTTGGTCTCCAGCGAAAGTGAGGCGAAAGCAGAACGGTCAGTCAATCCTTCCAATCGAGCACGTTCGATATCTGCGGTGGTACTTATGTCATATTCTGTCAAAACACTACTGTCCCAACCTTCTTTGTTTGGTCTTGAATGTTTTTCCATCCAATGTTGATGGTCTGGTAAATATTTACCACAAAAGACCTTCGGGTCTAGTTGTGCTGGTGTCAACAACATGACGTGCTCTGACGATGGAAATCGGAGTGAACGCACAGGCTCACCGTCAATTGAAGAGCCTGTATAATGTTCTCGCACCAAAAAACGCTTGTCGGCAGTTCGAGGTGTGTACTTGAGTGCGCGGTCAATCGTAAACACCTTGGTTGGATTGGCAGGATTGCCTTCAGGACCGTCATCATCCAACTTATTTGATGGTTTCAAGATATCATTGATTTGCGATGTAAAATCTTGCGTCTTGTGATACCCATCACAAATAGTTCGAATATACATTTCCTTGCCAGAAACACGCATCCATTTCTGGTAGGGGTACAACCCTTTTAAAGGGTCAGCTTTACGCGAATTCATTTTGCGTTTTGAAGATTCTGCATGTAATCCAGACGACTCACTCAACATCTTAGACAGAGAGGTACCAAAGCGCACAGAGTCAGAGAACGACACTGCATGAATTCGATAGGAGACCGCATCGTACGAACGAGTCGAACAAGGTACCCATTCCAGCCATACTTTCATATACGGAAAAATATCACCGGGAACCATATCTCCTTCTAACGTTGCTGACATGTACAACATCTGCAAAAAAAATTGCAGCGTTATTTCGTCATAACGAGCTTGCTGGTCCGCGTGACGGACATCAGAAAACATCGACGCAGCCTGGCGGAACATAGAACGAGGGATTTCATACACAATATAGTCCTTAATTTGTGTTACCTGCTGGTGTTCTGTGGGTTTTGAATGAGAATTATGACCCCATTTTGCAAGTGGTTCCATATGGGTTAAATGCTCCATTCTTTTATATTCCTATTTTTCAGAATCGAAAAAAAAAATCATATGTCAAATAAATGTGCAAAAAAATCCAATTTAAGAGCAACCTCCAAACTTATAAACAATACATTTTTTTATACATATGGAATTCACGCTACCGCCGTTATCACAGCAAAGCTTCAGCCGATGGTACAACAAAAAAGTACCTCGTCAGGACAATATCAACGAACGGATTGTCTATCCTGGAATGAAACTTCAATGCAGTACAAAATCTCGTGACCTCCGGTCAGAAATTACAGCTGCACATGTGTTCATAACACACATACCGGAAACAAACACCTTTTTTCACAAAGTACTTGGTAATAATAACATCTTTGCATCACTACCAAAACGGCTATACAGCCATTGTTTTCACAACATCAATATTCACAGCATCCCACAAAACAACAGAATCACAGTCAGACTGACAGAAAACACTTCGGTTGTGTTGCCGTATATACCAGATGATTTCGTGGCGCAAAAAAGGTCCAAAAGAGGCAGCCTGACACACCGGCGGACAAGAGGAAATGTGAAAAAAATGAAAGTCGAAGCAGAAACCACAGCACCAGACGTTTCCACCGCACCCTACACAGGATGGGTTACACATATCATGTCCAACAATACAGACACCTTTGCTGACAACGGTATCGATGCCTTTCGAATTATGCTGTATATTCGAAAACAATTGTCCGACAACGAACAAAACCTGAACGCTACACTACCCAATCCATTTGACAATACCAACACCATCGCAGAGATTGAAGCAAATCCAGACAAACAACAAGCTCTCAGTACAATCATACAATTTTTACACCACTATGGTCGACATTTTTTCCTACAATAAAACGCAGCGCTTCTCGTGTTTATTCAACGATTGCTCTAAATAGGACGTGTACAAACAACAACCCTCTAAACTCGTGTCAAAAGCTGACATCTCGCCAAACAACAGCTGTTCCAATCCTTGTAACGAGTCATGGATATTTTCAACAGTTGTCTCCGCTTTTTTGTCTGGAACTTTGGTGTCATCAAAAGTACCAGTCAAATCATGGCGGATGTAGGTATGCGCCTGAATCACCGATTTAAAATAACTACTGGGTTCCACCTGGAGACGAGGCGGATTTCGAAAAATTGCATTTGTTAACTGCAAAGTCGTTGTCCACAACACTTTAGGAGAATACGTCTTAAATAACGACATTGTATAAAAGATAGGACTATAAATATAGGTGTGTTTATATATATTGGATTCGGTAATGATTGACCAACTGGAGCAACACACAGAACAATTGAAAATGCAACTTATTGATCTGGGCTTTGCTCTAACACCACCGACACAAATTCACAGCAATAAGTTGCGACAAATTAATCAACACTTTCAAGAAATGGCAGTCGTTTTAAGTCAAAACTGTAGCAATACACTATTTGACAATATTTGTCGAGTGGCGCTGGCGATTACTACAGAATATCATACTATACACAGTCTGACAGATGCAGACAGACTGTGTCTGGAAACACAAAATTATGTACGTCATTATCAGAGTTAAGGAAGTATGCGCGGTCTAATGTTCTAATGACTGTTCGGAATTACAAAATTACCGAAGATAATCACGCAACCAGAGCAGTGCACGATTCTGTGTGGGTTGGTCACAAAAAGCTGCCTGTAGTGGTGTCAACGGTTGACCATCTCTTCTCATTATCATCCAGTCTGCGACCAACCAAGCAGGTGCAGGCAACACTTCAGTCGACAGAGCAGTGCCATGGCGATTATCTCCACTAAAGAAATCAGACATGTTATGTGGGCCGTACATGTGCGACATTCCGAGAGGACATCGTGACATTTTAGTATATAATAGTAGCCAGAACTATAAAAATGATTATGTCTTATATATTATTGTTCTTGTTATTTTCAAAATCAGGGGCAGTTGATTTCCAAGATTGTCATAAGACAGAACATCCTTCTACTGTGTGTAATTACATGGATACATTTGGGAAAATCTACTCGAACCATACAGAACTCAATCTTCGAGCCAAACGCATTTCCGCAGTCACAAGTTCGTCAATAAACGGAGTTCAATTCGGCCACACTTCTCGCTCAGACCGTTTCAAACATGAACTGAAACGCAACAATATGTTAAAGAGTCGACCGGTGTCAAGACCACATTCTCAAAAACATGTGCAATATCTGGCTTCATCGCACTTGCCACCTATTGATTGGAGAAATGTGGACGGTATCTCCTATGTGACTTCAGTGAAAAATCAAGGCGACTGCGGCGGCTGCTTTGCTTTTGCTGCCACTACCGTGTTGGAATATTGGTCCAAAAAACACGGGAATCCCAAATCGTTATCGGTTCAGCACGTGTTAGACTGTACGTCAACCACTGAAGGACCAAACGATGGTTGCGATGGCGGATTGATGGAATATATATTTCAATATGGCACAGATTATGCTATACAATTAGATTTTGAAAGACCATATACAGCCACTGGGCAATCCTGTCCAGATACTCATCTATTGTCTCATGTCCGTGTAGGAAAATGGAAAGTATTGGAACATGATATTATAGCCACTGCAGAAGAGGAACTGGAATTTATTCTACATGCCTACGGGCCAGTAGCGGTGGGTGTCGATTCGTCAGAATGGGACAACTACAGAGGTGGTGTCTTTCGACATACCATGTGTACACATGACATTGACCATGCAGTCACTATTGTCGGCTACACGGACACTGCATGGATTATCAAAAATTCATGGGGCGACAACTGGGGGGATGAGGGATATATGTATTTAGAAAGGGGGCACAATGCTTGCGGTGTGGCAGAATATATGGTGTATGTGGCACAAGCATATCCAGTACTGACATCACGTCCATCAAAAGTGGACTGGCAACTAAGACCATAGAACATAGGCCACAAACAGTGTCCATACAGCCAATATGGAGCCGAACAAATAGAGCTGAAAGCGTGAAGTATATTGGCTTCGTATTTTCCGAATAGATTTTTTCAATTCTTCGCGATTGGACTCGAGCGTATGATGAATAGTCCGAAAATTTTCATTTGATTGAATCATCATTTCTGAATTCATTTGAATGACATGTGCAACTTTGTCGTCAAGTTGTGATACTTTGCTGTCAAGGTTTGCAACTCCTTGTTCAAGAGTTTCAATTCGACCCGACATATTATCTGAAGACAACATAATACACTATAAACTAGGATTATTTATACTCAGATGTGGATGTCAATTATTGGTAGTTTAGTAGCCACTAATCTGTTACTACTTGCAATTTATTTGACGGGAGCAGCTGGAATCATGTTCACCTGGATACCTGGTAGAACCATCATCGTGTGTCTCTCACTCTTGTCTCTACCCAAAGAGCAGTTGGTACTACCCTTACTGACCAACATTGCCAGTCATATCATACCTGTCGTGTTTCTGGTTGTTTTCAGAATTGGAATCTTCACTTCCAAAGGTCGTCAACCACGTTTTGCATCGCACCCAATGTGGTCAATAGTTTGGCTTGTTGCTCTATTTGTAATGGTCGGTGCCTTTGTCAGTCTGTGGTCTCTCAAAAATGAGTTGACACTAGGAGTCATTGGTATAGGTAGTGCTTTCCTCAATTTCGCAAATATTCAAGATATGCACCATCATTTGAAATCGAATGCTATCAAGATAACATGGCTCTATGTCCTGATAGCAAATGTTGTTGTGGCTGGAGTTGTCTTTGGTATTTCCGAATTGGTCAACAATGACCAGCAATTGATTGCAAGTATTATTTCAAACATACCCTTCGTATCTGTTTGTCTGTTGGCACAATCAACACTCACGTCAATTGGCACTGAAATTACGTCGCAACATGTCTACATGCTTGCCTATCAACTGTGGCCATCGTTGGCATTTATTTCGACCTGCTTATTGACGAGAGACAGAACAATAGTTGTTTGTCTGCTCTTTGCCTCTTTAGCCACTACTGTTGTTATAGGGATACAGTTTATGATTATAATGAAAAAAGTACTTTAATTTATTTTTTTTCTACTTTAATTTATTTTTCCGCAGGCTATCTACTTTATTCCGAAAGTCTGGCACGTTTTGCAGGGCGGGCGTCAGTGTCCAACGCATACAAAACGCCAGAGGTACCTTCTGTTGATTCTGGATTAGAAACAAGACGGTATCCGTGGGTCAGCGAAATGCTCATTTTGACACCGAATTTACCGTCAGCCATGAAATAGATAGAAGGTCTCAGTACGGGCGCAATCTGAGCACCGCGCTGCACAGAGACAATTTCAAGCGTTTTACCATCACCATCCTGTACCGGTAGAATATTTTTCGTACCGTTACGGCTAAAGACATTTTGGCTCATACGCAACTGACGATAGTCGTCTTCGTCGCGTTTGTAGACTGCACCATTGAAAGCATCGAGGATGACAGTACGAAAACAAGATTCATATGTTTCACCAGTCTCAGTCGACATTTCTTCTGCCTCCTCCTTGGAATCGGCTTTCAATTTTGTCAACAATTTGTCGTTGTTGAGGGCAAAGTCAATAACATCATTTTGTAGTTTACTCACAAAATCAAAGAACGCACCAGACTCGGGTGATTCTTTGCAGAGAGCTGTATATTTTGCATTTGTTTCAGTGACACCTGCAATACGACCCATGGTCCCATCGCCAGTCAAATCAGAAAAGATAACCTCCACCGAAGGCGGACGGATTTCATATGAACACGAGTCCATATCATTGATGTTCATGTACGTTTTACCATCTTTAGACTCACTGATATTGAAACTGTACGGACGACCCACTGTTTCAATAGATTCCATAGTAGCTGACGGACGACCATTGCCAGTGGAATAGACAACAATGTCAGGAATCATAGTATAGGTAAGACCATACTTGTCCTTGGACATAATGAAGGGACGCACCATAAAGGGAACAGACAACAGCGCACCATTGCGAATTTCTGGCTTCTCCGCCATTTGTTCGTATTGACCACCAGCCGCTTTGACAAAGCGCACAGCACGTGGTGACAAATCTTTGTTAAAAGCTTTGCATTTGATGACTTGCTGTACTTCACCATCGCGATTCTTGAGTGGTGTCATCGCTTTGCTTTTGAATGATTTCAATGACATGGCTTCCACTTCATCCGCTGTTTTCTTGGCACCGTAACGTTTTTGGGCTCTCGCACGACTAGCTGAGGCGACACCGCCAGCATCTTGCTGGTACATTTGTTCCAAGACATTTTCATTCAATTTTCCCAAAAAGGCAAAGTAATCGACACGTTCTGATTTGAACTGAGTATCAACACCATCCAACAATAAATTAGTGACAATGTTGGATGTTTCCTTTGTTGGAGAAAATTTACCACCAAAGTTTCCGCCTTCGCCCAAATGTGGAAACAATGAATTACAAGGAGGCGTCACCATCTTGAAGGTATATCCCGCATCGTTTTGAATATCGTAAAAGGTTTCCTGTTTTCCAGTCACTTTACTCAGACGCTGAGTAGAGGTAAATTTGGCTGCAGATTGACTGCGAAAGTTGAGCATTGAGTAATTTGGTAAAGAGTACATTGTTGAGTAATATTAATACTCATAGTCAGCCAAAAATAATATACTCCTTACTTATTTTTTTTTTTGGATTTGTTTTTTTTGGGATTTGTTTCTTGTCAATATAAAGCCATAGCGATCTCTGTTACCAACAGTAACAGATTTTTCAGAATGCCCAAAGCTCCCAAGAAAAAAAAGAAAAAGCCGATTGACCCTACCACGCTGACATTGACCAAGACTTCAATACCATTGCCTGAATTTGAATTGCAAAACGTGGTGGCAACCTTCAATCTCGGTGTCGACTATATTGATTTGCGTGCCATTGCATTGGAAAAACCATTTGTTGAATACAATCCGCACAAGTTTGCTGCAGCATCGCTAAGAATTAGAAGTCCACGAACTACAGCGCTGGCCTTTGCCTCTGGAAACATGGTCTGTACCGGAGCCAAAACAGAAATCGAATCCAGATTTGCAGGGCGGAAATATGTCCGCATTATGCAGAAACATGGCATACCTGTGTCATTCCGAGACTTTAAAATACAAAACATTGTTGCCTCTGCTGAAATTCCACATGCGTTAAAACTAGTGGAACTATCCAAAGCGTACGGGCCCTATGTCTCCTATGAACCAGACCTATTCCCAGGGTTAGTCTTTCGCACTACAGCACCAAAGTTGGTTTTTCTTATTTTTAGAAGTGGTAAAGTAGTTATTACAGGAGCAAAATGCCGTGAAGAAATTTCAAAAACATGGTCACAATTATTTTTTGGTATAGTTCAACATTTTATTGATACAGAAGATACTTCGGGGTCGAGTTCCGATTACAGAGCTAAAACGAGACGAAAAACACATAACTTAAACTCTTAACTTTTAACTTGTAACAGGACCAACAGGACCAAAAAAATCATGTACAAATCTTTTTGCAGTGTCGTTGTCCACTGGAGCCCAATTATCTTGTCCACCTGTAGTAGGCTGGAACACTACATGTTTTTTAACCGCACCCAACAGTGTTTGGAAGGCATCCGGTCCGTTCTGCTTCAACCAGGACACACACTCTGGCGGTGCTACTTCATTGACTCGGTGCAACACCATGTACTGACCAGAGTCAGAATTGAGGACAAAGGGCTGTGCTTCCACTGCAGGAGGCGGAAGTGCGGCGTCCACAGAGTCTGCTATGTCCGTAATTGGCAGCACTGTACCAGGGTACGAGGTTGTAAACCATCCCTTCCAATTAGAAATGCAATCATTTGCCAAGTCCAGATGGTGCTGCAATGCAGCAATATGCTCATGTAGAGCACTAGAATTTTCGGCGGTTGGTGGTATATTGCGGCGCTGGAAATGTTTGAACAGTACTTCCATCGGTTGGTCCAAGCGCTGGTGGCGCACTCGTTTCCAAGAAGAATAGCGTGTGTGATACTCGTCTAAACACTCTTGTATACAAGTCTCTGTCCAATCCGTCAGTGACTCAAAAGTTCTCACATAGGGTCGCCCGTCAACCACTGAAGAATTTTGAAAGACAGGAATGGGAGCACCTCCCGGTTTTTGCCAACGACATTTCCAGATAAGTCCTCCCTGCGTTATATTACCAAAAAATGTATTCTTTTTAAAGGTAAAGTATAAGATGTCCTCTGCAAACACAAGTCGAGATTGAATCAATTGTTGCAATCGTCGCATTTTTATTGATTACTTTTTTGGATTCGTTTTAAAGACACATATTCTTTACACAATCGTATAAATTTGAGTACTACAGGATAGAAATGAAAAAATGTGACTTGTGTTCTTCCGAAGCAGCGACAGTGACAACCGGTTGTCGCCATTCTTTTCACATTGAATGTCTGCGTAACCAATGGTCAGACAAGTCATTGAAATTGTCCTGTCCCTGTTGCGACACTCCACTGCAAAAAGTCTATCAAGATGTGGAAACTGGAAAATGGTACGTAGGTTTTGACACAGACACAGAATGGGTAGCTTGCTATACACTGACTGACAACAGACTGTCCACTGTCTGTACATCCTTTAAAAAGTGGAAAAGACAGGGTAAGAGGCTCTGTAAAACAGAATCGCTTGGTATGCGAAGTCACATTGTTGTGACATAATTGTCAAATAAAGTATAAGTAGTATTGTTATTGTACACAATGAGTCGTCTTGAACATTTACAAGGCAAAACCGACTTTTTTATTTTTGACCTCGAGTTTATTGGTCAGATAGGCAATTTACACAGTTGTCGTATCTGGGAAATTAGTGTCTTTGCAACAGCCACAGGCAACTGGTTTACCAAAGTAGTAGACCCTGACCCAACATTGAAAGTCTTTGCAAAACCACCCATACCGGAATTACCACAGCTCACGCGGACATTTTTAAAAGCACAAAAAGCACAGACATGGAAAATTGTACTCATAGAACTGATTCAATGGGTCTCGTGCCAAACTGACAAAATACCAGTCTTTGTCTCACACAATACTTTTAAGGCAGACAAACCTATTATGGAGCTAGAATCAAAACGACACCAACTGTTACTCCCATTACATTGGTTTTTTTTCGATTCGTTACATTTTTGCAGAGAAAACGTAACTTCGCCATCTGGTAACTTTTCTTTGGGAGGATTACATCAACATTTTTTTCAACAACCCATTTGCAATGCACACAGAGCAAAGTACGATGTGATTGCCTGTCACAGAATTTTAAATGCGATAACCAACGGTCGGTGGGTATTGACCGGACCCATTTATTCCTCCTATACCAACAGTCTACGTTCTATCAAATGGGTCGGTAAAAAAGCAGAGCTCGTGTTTGCTGCCTGTCATGTACACTCGGTGGAAACGCTGCTGTTCATACTCAAAACAAACGCGTTCAAAGATTACATCACACAACAACTAAACTCACAACAAAGTATACAAAAAACCATTGTTGCCATGCTTCACTCCAAATTACCACCTGACAACATTCAAAATATTGTCAAAGTCATGACGCAATGTTTCAGTCCTCAACTACTGGGACCAGTCGGTTGACACTGTCCAATATCACATCAATTAACGCAACCATGGTTTTGTCACTGTCATAAGTAGTCTGGAAATTCTTCAGGCCACGTTTTGAATCGGACACGTACTGACGCATTCGCACTGAGTCGTCTGTATTGCTCTCAATGTATTTCATTGCTTCTACATACAACGACTGGATGCGTGAAATGTCAGTTTGACGGGTTTGAGACTGCCACCACCGTTTGAAAAACACAGGCACCCATTGTGCAACTGTATGGATTTTAAACAACCGTTCAGTAGTGTCCAGACGATTGTGACATTCCAACGATTGTAGTACACGCAAATTAATTAAAGTAGTTTCAAAAACTTCCATTATTATATATTTTACCACTTTTATATAGTCAAGAAATACGAATAAAAAAGGGCCCCTGAGTCTGATTCTTGTAACTTTTCACAAACAACGCCACGTCAGATTTGTTCAGCGAAACGGACGACAATTTTAGCTCGGAATCGTCACGCATTGTCAATCTATCCCCCTGCTTACCTATCAACGCTTTCCAAGTACTCTTCGTCAATTTGCACGCATACGATGCCAACAACCTTTCCTTAATTTTTGTTGACGGCATCAAATGCACCATCAAACCCTTGCTTTCTTTAATTTTGCTGTCTCTAGAATTCAAAACCAGCTGGCGGTACTCTTCCAACGTCCAGTCCGCCGATGGAGCCGATGGAGCCGATGGAGCCGATGGAGCCGACGGAGCCGATGGAGCCGATGGAGCCGATGGAGCGCGAATCTTCATCTTCATAGACCTATTCAAAGGCGGAACAACCGATGCTGGTGCTGGAGACACAGACATTTGTACAGAAGGGGGTAGTAGAGCCGACTTCCGAAGCTTGGACGTACTTAGACGCTTGAACAGACTTGGTAAACGACGTGTCACTGGAACGCCTTCAGCTTTATACGCAAGCTCAATATTCTGTTTGAACACGGCGAAAACGTCAACGTTGTGGGGCAAACAGGCAGAATGAGAAACATTAAATTCTTCAAAACTTGGAACATTCTGACGACGCCGACAATTTTGTTCGTACAGTCGGCAAGATTCTTTTAATGTCAGCGTCATATTTTTTTAGTTGGAATCCAAAGCTTTATACTGGTTATTTGTTGTTAGTCTCACTGCCACTATCGTCGGCTCCTTCGCCTCTTTGTCGACGTCATGTATCATAAACTCAGATTGACACTCCGCCATCATAGAGAGCGTCAATTTGTCCACAATTACAGAACCAGATTCGTGCTGAAATAACGACCAGTTCTCTTCAGACAACGCTGAAGGATGTTCGTGGAAAAATGACAACGCTCTATAAGCACGACCCTCAATATCAATACGAGTCTTAAAACATTTGTTTGGGACTGTGCGAGATTTGGCGGACATTGTTTACGACACGGTTAGCTACTTTATACATCAGAACTGTAGTAAGGACGGATTTTTGGATTGAAAATTAACTCTCTTTCGACGACTAATTACAGGTACCATGGGCTGCTGTGCTTCGAGAGTATTCACAAACTTGACTACAGCTTCCGACTTCACTTGCTTCCGACGCCAAACCGCTGCTGCCATTAACGTATTCACCAAATGCAATACTGTCAACGAAATGGACGCCATCAACCACAAACGATTGATTAGATAACGATGAGAATTACACACAGAATTACAGCCCCAGTACCAACAGTAAGCCAACGAGGGCTGAGTTGTCAATTTTGTAGTAATGCCAGTGTCATTAGCTTGAATTATCATCAGCTCTGCCATATTGTGCACCTTGTCAATAGTGGTCAGCGAACCACTGCCTTCCAATAATTCTTTGATTGCTTTTGGATCGTCTCTCCAACCATACGAACCAGGAGATGACCAATCCATATAGGTTTCGATATCATTGTCACATATCTCAAGTCCACCGGAACCGCACGAATTTGACTGCCACCGTGGTCGCATCTCGTCCCAAAACCAAAACTGACAATCGCCTCCATTAGGCGAGGTGTACAAAATCTCACGGGGGCTATGCTTGGACGCATAGCGAGTGGTCGGACATCCAGTAAAAACACCAAGGTCGGAACAGGTGCGCTCCATGTCCGTGCCAACTAATCCAAGATTCCAAGCGCGAATAGTACTAAAGGTACCTTCGAGAACAGTAGACACGATAAAAAACAACATGGCAACCAATACAACTCGACGAGGCGGTGATTTGGCAGCAGCAAATGCTAACACTCCCACAATAAAAGTATAACCAGAAATGACACACTCAACAATGGCCAACGTATACGACACATCAGTGTCGTCAGAACCAGACTCGCTTGGCAAATACAATTGATTGTACGGTGTCAAATAAAATGTGGCCAAATAGGCAAAGGTTGAACCCAGTCCAATAAATGTACTCAAATAAGAGACAGCAGTGACTACACCTTCAGACATATACAACAAAAACGAACTGTATTTATATATCAAAATTGTTGTTTGAAAAAAAGAATATATACGCACTCTAACAAAAATAACATATATAAGTATGAATGTAGAATTGTAAATGCGCATTTTGATATTACTTTTTTTAATATCAACAATTACGAATTCATATTCTAGTGTAATTCAATCAGCAACATCTCAGTGTGACATTTGCAGTACCAGTGGATGTTTGGATACGGACTTTGATGAATTTGATAACACCCATAGTATCCACGACAGTGCGCAATGTATTACACCCGTGGTGGTTGATGCCGCCGAAGAAGCGTCTTTGAACACATTTAAAAATGTGGACCTCGAAACCATCACTGTCGAGGCGAAAGCGACGCTCATTGCTGCTGCTGAAACAGTATACAAAAACAGTGCTGTCAAAGATTTGTTTGAAACTGTAAAGCAAGCCGCAGTTTCAAAACTTAGAGACGAGGCCGGACTTGTCGAAGTTACAGAGTCTTTGACATCTGTGGAAAAGAATCAAATTATAGCAGCGAATAACGTCAAAAAAATAAGTTTGATGGCAGCCCTGAAAAATCAAGCCAAACAGAATCGGGTTAATGCCAGAACAATGCGTAAGGATCGAAGAACTAAAAGAACTGCAGAAGCAAATGGGCAAGAAATTGATGCCGCCCCTATCAAGCCGACAATAACGAGTTTGTCATCGAAAACCGCCGTTGAGAAAGTGGAAATCAAAACAAAATATGCTGTTGAAACACGAGCAATTGTTTTGGAGTCCAAAATGGTAATAGAAAAAAATGACTTGCCAGATTTTATGGCATCAAGTCTACTTACTACCACCAAACCAATAGCCTATGTTTTTGCTGATGCGTACGTTGCAGACGAGTCTCCCGACGAGGACTGTGTTGCAGACGGTGTTGAGGTATGTTGCACTTTTGATATTGCAACTGATTCTGAAAGTACAATACTTGTGGCAGTTGATGAGGTGATTGGTGCTTGGTCTGTCCTGTGTGATGGTGAAACTATCATATCAAAACAAACTCGTACATCGCCTACAGACAGTGTCACAGGAATAGCAGTGTATGATATGCAGTGTTGGGATGATACTGGTTTTGCCACCGCAACTCAAAAAAATTCAGGTGAGACACTCGAATGTCCAAACTACACAGTGATTATCGGTTCAGAGGGTACAACTGGTGCTGCCAGCAACTGTAACGGTACAGTGCTCGGACCAGACGCCACTGGAGTAGGCGATTGCACTGTGGACGAGGAAGTTGATACTACGTGCATTCAAGTGATGACAGGCGGAACCTGCACGGAGTCGACCTGTGGAGCAAACAATCTCATGACCTACGGAACCTGCACCTCCAACTCAGCTAATCCCGTCTGTCTGCATCCTGATGTCCCAGTGCACGTCCTCACTGGTCTTTCTGTTCAAAAGGTGGCCGTGAAAACGCTCAAGCCAGGTGATTTGGTGATTGGCGAGGGACGTACATCAGCAGTCAAGCGCGTCGAAACATTTCAAGTCGAAGACGAAGCCTGTGTTGTTCCCAAAGATTTGTGCGGTGGATTTGCTGAACAAGTCCTTGTTTCCAAGACTCATGCTATTCGCTGCCCGGAGTGGCCTGCCAACACTTGGACATTCTGCCAGCCAGAGTGGCCGCGCGTTGCGACGACCGAGTATGTCCATGTCGAACTCGAGTCATACCTGAAAGACCACATTTTAAGTGGTTCGATTGTCCTCGAGTCCTGGGATGGATATGCACGCGAATCAGATACCATTGAGGATGCTTGTTCCAAGCGTGGTTGCCCATGGCCGCACAAGTGGGAGAGTACTGATGAAAAGAGATGGAAACGCGTAGACTTGCGACAGGAGATGTTAGACAGTACACCACGTCTTCGTATTAAACGTTAAAATATAATTAAGTATGAAATATAATTAAGTATGGATTAAAATACCGTTTTCTACAGGGTCTGCTATCATATAGTCCCTTTCTACCATGCCGCTATTGACGATTGTTCCATTAAAGACTGCCCATGAACATTTTATTTGTTGAAATGGAGAATTAGTCACGTCATCCCAAAAAGGAATATATGTCAACCTGGACCGATTTGTATTTAGTTGACCATTTTGGTGAGGACCATCCGTTATGATTGGAAACACCGATTCTACTATCCCATTGATACCTGCCAAGGTCAGTACAGAACAATTTCTAATTTGAACTGAGGCACCAGTAACTGGTGGGTCCATCTCTACTTTGAAAAACATTATTGACACCCCAACGATTGGTCTTGTGCAGTCTTCACAGCCTGATGTGGATTTGACAATGAATTCATGGTGAAAGTTGACTTTGTGCCAGACAGTTTTCTCAAAATCTACATAGACATCTCTTTGAACAGGTAGCAAATGTGTATCAATGTTGAGAATCATATGTCCCATACACCTGTTTGTCTCGTCCCACCATCGTATAATTCCTGAAGCTTGTAATGGGTCATGGTGTGTGATACGAATACAACGAACCCATCTTGCATCGGACCATTCTATCAGCGTTTCACCAGACCACGTACCTCCGTATGTACAAGTGTCAAGTTCGTCAGCAACACAGGCACATGTACTGTCTGGACAGCTGATGCTGACTCCGTTCGCACTGATATTGGCTGATATCTGGGGAGGTCGGCATGTGTAGCGAGGGCACGAGCAAGTAGGACAACAACCATGAATAGTTACCAACATTATCAATATATAGACTAATCGACAACAGCGTTCCATTTGTGATACATTCAACGAGTATAAATAGGTCAAGTTTCAGTTACATACAAGACAAATGTTGTGTCGTTTTTTCTTTGCATTGTGGTGGTCTTTTTTTGTGTGGTGTATTTGGCATCACGTGCGACCTGCTGAGTTGCATGTTTGGTCCATCGACAGACACACCACCACTGTCTTGGATGTCTCATTGGCCTTGTCACCATTGAATTTTCAAAACCTCTCAGTCTTGTGGGTGGACACTCTGACTGATCGTGTCCACTTGGACCTCATAGCTGACACTACAATGGGAACAGTCTCTGTCAAAAAAGCAACGATGAACGTGTATGAAAATTGTTTCGATGACAAATTGATGGAAGTGTATCCTGTTGACATATCCTATGATTCTCTCGATAATGCCCATCTTAATATGCTACAAAACGATACACATTTTTCCCCATTTCGGTCAATTGTCTTAGAACCAAAAATAGAATGGTTGCTTGGTGGCAATGAGATTACAGCCCAAGAGCGTGTCGGATATGTCAAAAATGGTCGCTGGTACGAAGGTGATGACCCCATGCAATTGGGCGGCAGTGTTCTATTTGCTTGGTGCATGGGGATAATTTTTTTAGTAGTTATGCGACGACCCAATTCGACCGAAACAATTATAGTACAAGAACAAGTCTCTGAACAAAAAAAGGAGTATATACAAGCTATAACTTTTTAAAAAATAAAGAAGATGACTTTATGTATATTAGTTTCGGGAGGGGGTACTATCACATTGTTAATATTATTGTTAGTCTTTAATTGTCAGCAAGTAGAATCATCAGTATTTCAATGTCCAGAATGTGACTCTCACTGTACCTCAGAATATGCCATATGGGGCTTTCTCATCGTCTCGCTTCCTCTGGTTCTCTTCTTTCAGTATATTGTTGACCGTAGTGAAAATGGTCGACAACCACGAATAATGTTTGTCACTAATTCAATGTATCATCCACTATCTGAAGCAGTGTCCACAAGTACGTCGACGCGACAACTGGCACACAAAGGAGAATATTGAAGATTTCGGCACCTATGGTTCGTGGACATCAAAATGGACATCAAAACCTACTGCCTGACGAAAATAAATCCAAGGTGACCACAAATCATCCATAAATCCAACAACTTCGAAACGGCACTCCGTCTCAAGTACACCAGATGTCGTCAGTGTACTCTGATTCAACTTAATGTGGCCTGCCATCGCCACAGCATTGTTCTGAATTGACACAGGAGTACAACCGTCTCCAGAGCAGACACGTGCCTCACACATGTCGTAGCGCATGTCGGGACCATCGGCTATTGGTTCACGACGATTCGCATCAAAATTGTCCGGACGTATTTTTGTGAAATTTAATTGACGCTGTTGGCGTGATACTTGGGATACAGCCTGCCACAATGAAAACGTTACTGGACGCGAACAAATATGACCATATTCAAAACGAGCTATTGCCACAACAGTGCACACACTACCGTGGTGTTTGAAATGACAACGGGGTGTACCACCACCATCGTTGGCCCATCGTTCGGACATCCATTGGGTATGACTCGACGTATTGAGCACACGAATGGAGGATTGAATATAAGTATCAAGACAGGGCGTAAAGACAAAGGTATGCGTGGAATTTGACCGAGGTACCTGATACAACACTATCGCACCACCGTTATCAGTCTCCAGTGTTGCATTGTACGAGTGAAACATTTTGTACGATGCCACAACATTAAAAGCATATGTAGAATGACCCAGAGCACGGCTCGGTAGACACGGAGACCATGCACTCAAAGTCACAACCATCGTATCCGTAAAATTCAAAGCGTCAGACAAACCATGATCCATACGCACCAGAGTTGTCAACCCTGACAATTTCCGTGGTACTATGTTGGTAAAAGGTGTTATCGACTCAACACGATACTCATAATCATGGACACCTACAGTGGCGTCGTATATCACAGAATACTTGACACGACCACTTGTATCAAGACCATTATAAACGTTGGTCACTGAACCAATCACATCGACCAGACGACGACCCAAATGCTCAGATTCAACCAACTCTGCCACACGCTGCGGAAATTCAACCACATCTGCCAAGCGACGACGATGCAATTGAGGGGATTCAAGTCGGACTAAATTTTTAGGAAATATTTGCGGATTTTTGTACCAGACACAAGCCCCTATCTTATCGAAATAAAACAATAACAAGAGAAGCATTTTTATCAATAGAATCATTTTTGAAGTACACTTCGTATTTATACTTATCTATTCCCTTTTATTCACACTATAAATCTACATGTTTGGCAAAATTTAAATCGGAACACAAACTAACACGGACAGGACGACCCGCAACAAATTGGACACTGGTACCTGATTGTGGACGAACAGCGAATATTTCGTGATCGTTCTCAGGCACAATCATACGAGCTACCGGCTCAGAAGTTTCTGCAAACACATTCTGACAACTTTGGTCGTCATCTCTGTAAAAATACACAAACGACTCGGGGTGCTCCACAAGCCAATCTAACAATGTGTCGCCAGACACTTCGGACACACCCGTTCGACGGTCTTCAGGGAGCAGTGATGGTCGAACAACAGGTGCGACATTTCCAGCATAGACTTCTGGTAACCAAGTACGATTGGAAACCGTAGCAGTGACAAAATCCATACCACGGCGAAATGTCCAGGTCGAGGGTGACGGATACCCAGATTCAGTCGAATTACGGTGCACAAAACCGTAATCAGGATATTCCGCAGAGACTTCGTCCCACCACGTTGGAAGAGATTCATCGGAAATAAGATGAACCTCCTCGGTCGCCAATGCCGACAAAATTTCTTTCACTATATTCGTATCGAGACTGTCCAATAACGAATAGGGAATGACCGATGGGAGAAGAAAACTTAATAAATTCGTCTTCACATCAAGACCACGCTGACCTGACACAATACCGTGCAACCCTTTTACAATTGTTGTATTAGCGACATCCCAAACCACTTCTGCAGGCGGTCTCAGTGGAAACCATCCAAAGCCTATTGATGGCATCGCGTGGACGAGACGAGTAATGTCTGGGGCTGTAGTAGAGATGATTTCTACAAAAGAGGCATAACGATCTTCAAAGCCATCATTAGGGGAAATTTCCATGAACAAATCATAAATACCGTCCTCAGCATCGCGCAACCATCGCACCATATGACTCTTGCTCTTTTCATACTGGAATTCATGTAGAGTTCTGTCATTGTCAACATAAAATGCTGTCGGAACACTCATACTACGTGACCGCAATGCACCATAACCTTCTAAAACTTTAAGGTCGTCGAAAAAATCTAGGTGATACACATCCATTTCGGGATAATCGCCCTCTATCTCGTGCATAAAGGCAGTCCACTCTGTACACTCGACACATTGAAGAGAACTGGTCACTGATAGGATATGTGCAGAATGGGCTATTCTGAAACACAACAATAAGAAAAATAAATACATTATACTAGAATACATTTATTTATTTATAGTTAGATTTATTTGTATTTAATTTGGATTTTTATTTGGATTTTTATTTGGATTTTTATTTGGATTTATTCAAACCCCTTGTAAGACCCAAAATTAATTACAGATTTACGGATAACACTTTTTGGCATCGCACTTCCTAGGCGACGTGTTGCTCCTGTGGTCGTGGTTCCTGTGGTCGTGGGATATTCTCCATCAAACATATCATCGTTATCGAAGTTTTTAGCTCCACACTCAGAGATGGTATAATCAGTAATGCCCATCACATAACTCCATGGCGTTAACATGCCAACGGTGCCATCTGGTGTGGACATCGCCGTATTTGGTGATGACAATGTTGCCGCTGCGATATTAGCGGAAATCGTATATGATAGTGACTTCTTTAATCTTGCATCTGTATGGGTGTCATTTGTATTGTGATCGATCGCGTCTGCTTTCAAAACTGTCACCTTCCTGTGTCCAAGGACAATAAACGGGTCGCCAATATCGCAATCCGCATCATCATCCCCATCCACATCCAAACAAGCCCAGTTGGACTGAGCGCCCGTAGCTGGCATCAAAGATTCGTCTGGAAGACCAGTTGTGTTGTCAAAACTACTCGATGATACCCCATAGGCAGCGAAGAAGCGGTTAGCAGAATTATTCTGAAGACTGGGCAGTGTTCTATTTTCATGGATACGGGCAAATTGAATCAACGTAGTTTCAATTTGGGCTTGTTGCCTACCAGTGGCTGAACCAGGACTTGTATCACACAAGGCATCATCATATTTGTCAGAGAACTCAACATCAATGGAGGCATCCATACTGACCTTACAATCTGAAGCAAAAGCATCCACGAGGCCGTCTACCTGGTTTCCATCATCATTAGCTACACTCAATTTCAACCCTGAATTAGTAGTTTTGCATCTCGTAGGTGGGGCATTGCCCTGTTGATTAGAATATGAATACTTCACGGTGGATTCCACTTTTCTAATCCATGAAACTTGTTGAACACCCCAAACATCTGGGTGGGAAAGGGTTTGTGACTCTTGAACCGGCGCTGAGAATAGGATCTCAGCAGGACTATCGGTCTCATGGTTTTCGCTACCATCGATATTACCTATGGCGAGGCCACTATAACCTCCCTCGTCTGCTCCCTTACGGTACAATATAAACTTTTGTTCTGACTCGGGCTGGACGTACCATGCAAATATATTTGCTTCTGATGCTGGTGTAGTGTGGTGGCACAAACTTGAAACTCCAAAATACCATTTTAATTGTGGCATATAGAAATTGCATGTCATCATCCCATTTACTATGGAAGTGGAGCCATGGGAAGCCCCGCACGTAAAGCTTCCATGTAGTTTATTTATCAATTCGCCGCCTACTGGTTGTTTGTCCGGATCTATTTCTTCGATAACTTTAAGATACGTGTTTGATTGTTCGAAGAAGCCACCCGTGTTCAACTCTAGACCGGTCGTGTCTGGAACGCCTGTATAACCACTACAATCACCATTGTCGCATATGTTAATCTCATATTTCCCAAATTGACCGTCCTTAATAGCGTTCCACCCACCTGCGGTACCATCATCATCGTTAAATTCAATGACGTCGCTACGAGTTACATAGTACTGATAAGCTTTAGTGTCAGGTACTGTGACCGTTTTTGTCCAGCCCCCATAATAATTGTTGCCAATTTGAGTATTGCCATTCCCTTGTTTTATATCTACGGACAGCATGGATGAAGGAAACAACTGATCAATACTCAAGAAAGTGCATTTGTCTGATAATGTCGCAGTGGTGGGTGGGACGAAGGCCTTCATGTTACGTCGGATTCTAGTGGCCTCCTTCATGGAATATGCCATGGATGATGCGACCAATGTTGCTCCAATAAATAAAGTAGATTTCATTATGTACAACAAAAGATTGGTCTTATATACTGTCTTTTTCTTGAATCAGTTACAACTTAAATTTGTACAACTTTTCTTGATTTACTCCCAATATCCACAGACGATACACAATTGCAACGAGACCACATGCAATGAGACCCGAGGCTCCCCAAAAATATATACTGTTGGGGTTGTTTTCTGTCATAGTGTTGATATTATCTTGTATTTGTTGAACATTGTCATCAGTGTATTTCACAGCGTTCAGATGTTGTGTCACTGTCTTTATATTCTCGTGTATTTGTTGAACATTGTCATTGGTGTCTTTTTTGTGTTGTTTGTGTGAGTTTGTATGTTGTTCGTGTTTGTCTGAGTGATATACATGCACCTGTGTGAGAGTAGTCCTCATTTTCTCTTGTTTTTTTTCCAAAATATGTATACGACGTTCTAATTCATGAATGGTCTTTCGCATGACCACTGTCTGACCGGGGTCCTGAAGGGATGGTCGGTCAGCATGTATACCACGGAGGACTTGTTCCATCCCAGTGTGTGTCGAACCCACTATATGCATGATTGGGGGTCTATTGACATTGGCCACTGTTTGACAGTGGCCAAAATAGGCAGTATTTGCAGGGGACACTTGCACTGTCATGCCGTTGTTGTCAAAGTGTAAATGGATCCAAATGGTCTGTTCTAATTTAGTCTGCATGGGAACAGAGCATTTCTGTTCGCCAATTTGTATATATGCACTGTGTATGCTTAGTGTTGTGTCTCCAACTGATATATTAAATCGAGCTTCCATGTCTACCGTTTTGCTGTCGCTGTACCGCTCAATGTCTAAAAACCAGTCTGTGCTGTCAGGTGTATCAAACGAACACTCTCTAGATTTGTTTTTGTCGTAAATCCTTGTAAAGTGAGCGTGTTCTTCTATCATGTCAATGTCACACAACTGAGCAGCAAGAGGAATAATAAAAAGAGAGAGTATCAATATTAACATTGATATGTGACAGTCTTCATAATTAAATACACGGACTAATTATATATAAATTGGATTTAATTCCAGTGGTCTAATGTGCTTACCTAGTATTTTTCCTCACACTGGTTCGTCAATGTCTTCCATGTCAATTTCCTCTTCCGAATCGTCCAGTGTAAACTCGGCGGACTCTATGAGTTCCTCTTCTGCAGTGAGTTCTACTTCTTCACCGTCGGAGTCAACCGGTATGTACGTTTTTTTCCGATGTTTTTTGGCAATCCAGACACAACAAGTTAAGACAGCAGCAAATGTAGCTACTGTTAATGCAACATAGACCATTGCGCCTGATTCTTTCCAAGCGTCTGTCATTCTATTGTTTCCAAAATGACTATATACATGATTTTGGAAAATCCAGATGAAACTACTCTGGTCTCGTTCTGTTCTGGTCTTGTTTGTTGTTGTGTATTTCAATTTGGTGCTGGCCAACTTGGTGTCGTTGCGCCAGCATTGGTATGTGCAAACTTTTCGTAATGGGACCGAGATGGAGCCATTGTACGATACTATGTTCATGGATTGGATTGGTTCTACTGGTATGTCTGTCCCCCTAGCTCTTCGAGATATGGTCGATGTTTGTACCTGGACTTGGGTGCTGGGTACTATCCTATGTTGGGGTACACTTTCTTTAAATCCCCGTTTGGCAGCCCGAGCATTGTCGGCTCAGCTGTTATTTATACCTATGTTTACGTTGGCCCAGTTACTGACAATTGTTCCTGACGCTACACCTCACTGTTTGTCCTCGTTTGCTATTCCGTCTGGCAGCGACATTGGGTGGATATTTTGGCGGTATCCGCTGCGTACTTGTGGCAATATGTTGTGGTCGTCGGACATTGCTCAGTTGATAGTGTTTACATCGATAGCGGTTGATATGGTCTCTGAACGCCGCCGATGTTTGAAAAGATGTGTCTGGTTGCTAGGTCATTGTTGGATTTTGATGACGATGGTATTTGTGTTTAGTGCGCGATATCAATATAGTGTTGACGTAATTTCCACTGTAATTGTGGTCAAGATGGCCATCACCCACCAATCACTGACAAGATTTGCCGAGTATTGTTTTGTTCAGGGTGGTGATTATTTCGACCGTGTTCCGATGCACGAACTGATGCCAGTGACTATTTAAGCCTTTCCATTGTACAAAAAGATGTCAGCTCCAGTTGGTAACATGCAGCAATTGGTGTCTCATTGGACTGCGATGATGGCACCTAAAACAACGCGAAAAAGAAGTCGTGACGATGATAATCAACGTTCTACAAAGTCGAAAACTCAAGGCTTTTTACCCGTAGCTTCAACTGTTGTCGACACACCCGAAACTCGAGCAAGCAGCGTAGTTTTGTCCAGTGCAATGCCTGGAAAGTCGGCATGAAACAGCGCCGTATTGATTTTTTGTGTTTGTACTGAATCATAATGGGTATCTGTGCTGTTGTGAGCGACCAAATTGTTGCGTACACACAGAGGTCATTTCGAAATCGTCGTGTGATAGACGATGACTTGAGTCCAAAGAGTTGTGCTGCCTCTTGTACAAACAACAGAAACCGTCTGTCTCTGAAGCGAAAGAAAGCTTTTGTGGAACTGACAGTACATAATTTCTGCAGTGTCCAAGGCGACCACACTGTGAAGGGTTCGCGCAAATGGTTGGACCAGAGACAATCAGGCTTTTGTGTTATCGATACACTGTAGTGCTGCCGCAAACATACTTTTGACAATTCGTCTATATTGTCAAGTACATAATACTGTGCAATTTGTTGCCATTCTTCGGCAGTAATTTTGAACCGGCGGTGACAAACAGACCAGTAGTAGCGGTCTTTTAATGAGACAAACTGACTGATATGTGACAATACATCTAAACTGAGAACAACCATACCACTGTACCACCCCGTCTCCAACGGTATATGTAATCAAATAAGTACAGAATATGTGTTTTATAATATCTGAGTATATAGTCAACCAATAGACTGAAACTATGGAATATTTCTCTGATGCCTCCATGTCTGAATCCGATTCGGAATCTGAATCTGAAGAAGAGCCACTGTACGATGAGCGCGAATTAGAATACTGGGCACTGGAAGCCCTGTTAGACAGTCGTGGACCACCGCCTGTGATCGAGTATGCGGCTGGTTTGGGAGTGGTGACATTGCGCGAGTGTGTTCTAACTCCGTCCAGATTAAAAATCGAACAAATAGTGGATGCAAAGACTGCACATAGTTGGAAAGATTACTGGAGAAACAAAAAGGTCGATAACACTTGCTTGTTTTCTGCCGAAGATTGGCAGTCAATTGGTGAATTTTGTTGGCAGCTTTGTCAGTGTTGTGTTCCAAATCCGAGTAAAAACCATGTGCGTTCCTGTATGAAAAATATTTTGAAATACGGCAAATTCAAGAAAACTTGAGAAAGAGACCAACTGATGCTGTTATCATATTACACAAGCAACCAAACATGATATGGTCGTTAAAAGGTACTGCAAAAAGTGATGACGTTCCAACCACTGCCAAAACAACAGTGCATATCCAGATGAGTGAAATTTGTTCAGGTACATTGCTTTCATGATAGGCCAAAATCCAGAGCAAACAATGACTGATGTTAAAGAGAAAGACTGCTGCAAACATCAGGATAACTTTTTGTTCCGAGTCAATAACAATAGTACCACCCTGAAAAAAGGCAGCAACTAATGTCACAATCCGCAATACTATTATAATTGTTTGGTTGTTGGATGTTTGGTTGTTGGATGTTTGGTTGTTGGATGTCAATAGCGGATGACTGTACGACACTTTGCAAATCTCACAGCTTGTTGCTGCACTGATGTCAATCCACTGTTGTAAACATTTGAGATGTATTGCTCCACACGTACCTGTACAACCACAAGGTGAGATGATATAGCCTTCGTTTTCGAGACAAATGCGACAAGTCATTGTATTCTTCGCTCTAGACCTAAATACCACTAAAACGAGTATATTAATCTTCTTTTTTTTAGTCAAGATGTGGTACTTTTATTTACTACAGTGGATCAAAGATTGTATGGCTGTTCTTGTCTTTGTTTTGTTGGCAAATATGCCGCAATTTTTACATTCTTCTGGTTCACTGTCTTTGTTTTTTGCCTTGGGGTGTCTGTTAGATACTCTTTTTTGTTGTGTTTGTTATTGGAAAGCTGTTGATGTAACAACCTCGTGCATCAAAGATGCCTTTGGTGCTGTTGGACTGTGGGTAATGACACTAGTAGTGGTTGGTGGAAAGACCGGTACATGGGTGTCAGTCTTTTTTTATATAGCTGCTGTTATCGATTATCTAAGTATTTGCTCAATTGTTAGTTCCTACAACATCTACACTCAACTGCTCTGGTAATCTTCGTCGTCTGGTAACCACTCTTCGTCCGACTCCTCGTCGTCGGTCGTTTCTTCGGAAAAGACATGACACCAATCCTCCTGCTGCCAGTTATTTTTGCGAGCGGACGCCGCCAGTTTAGACCATGGTGGTGGGTCCATCCCCAACATGTACACATCGCACCATGCGTTTTGGACAATCATATCAACTGAGCTTTGTGGAATCGATTGAATCACGGGGGTCTGGGTTTCACCATCGACCCAGACAACATCGCACATTTTCAATTGTTTGCTGACGCGTTGGAGACCAATCAGCAAGAGCGATTTGATATTATAGAGTGTTTTACCCTTGTGGGTAATTTCAACTCGGTCAGGATGAAGAGTAGTGACGACATTTCGAATACCAATTGTACCAGAGATAGTGATCATTTGTTTCAAAGACATAGCATAAATACTCAGGTTGACTTATTTTCTGAATTCGTGGATTTTTGATTCTATATATATAAACAATCTCCGACTGTGAACAGTATGTTGCTTATGCAAATATTCGGCTTTGTGCTGCTCATGACTGCTTCCGTGTCGTCGTCTATCAGCATGAATTTTCAGAAATTGGCACAATATCAAACACACTACATTGACCCCCGAAGCAGACAACGTCAAAGACCAACACCACTCAACACGTCGGTGTTTGTACGACCATTGTTTATCGTAGCAATGGTATTATCAGCTGCAGCCTCCATACTTGATTTATTAGCACTCGCGTGGCTACCCACTGCTGTCATTGGTGTCTTTGGGTCTCTTTCGATTATTATCAATTTATGTGTGACACAAATTATTTTATTTGAACGACCCACCAAAGAAGAATACATTGCCATTGCCTTTGTTGTTATTGGATGTCTGTTGGCCATCACCACTACGTCTGAACAGATGTCACCATTGACACCGCCACAACTATTGGAACGAACCGGTTCCTGTCTCTTTATAGTGATAAATTGGATTGTTTTCATCGGGTCATCGGTCATAATGGACAATATGACACTACCACGATGGATAACTCGCAGCGGTTTCCCATTCATTGGTGGTGCCATTGGTGCTCAAAATGTCTGCATGGGAAAATACATTGCTTACGCCACTACAGACGCTATCAAAGTCGGACAGTTGACAGTCCGGGCAGATGTTCTGACAGCAGTTGTTCTATTGTGCATTTCATCGATGGTTGTACATATAGTATGGTTAAACAGGGGGTTGAAAAAAGACGATGCCTATTTTTGTATTATAGTGTACCAAACAGCTTGGTTTATTTTTACCACTCTGTCAGGGATCATTGTCTATGATAATATGGCAACATTGGAGATGATGTCCTGCGTCTTTTTTGTAGTCGGTATTGCTTCTGCTGTCTACGGTGTTTGGAAAATTTCAACACTTAAACAAAACGCAGGCTGATATCTTTCATATTGCGACCACAGTCAGCCATAGAACTACCCTGCACCATCTTGTACAACTCATTCGGATGCATAGAGTCCGACACGCTACTGTCTAATATTTCGCCATGTTTTAAGGCACCAATGACTATTTCTGAACAATACCACCGTGGTGACATTCCCAACCACTGGTAGGAGGTTGGACTGGGGCGGAGGGGAGACCAGTACAAAAAATATCCCAAGTGATTGAATCCATTTCCTTTACGCTCTTGGCAAAATTGCAGCATCATGTCATATTGACTCTTTGAACATTCCATAGAACGGAAAAACCATTCTTTTCGAGAAAAACGCTTGGACTCCAAATGAACCTGGCCAGAGTAGACAATACTACAAGCAAGTCCTGAGACGGTGTCCGTGCCGCTGGATGAGCCAGGAGGGCAAAAAAGAAGTTCAGAATGGATAAAGGGTGGGGACCCGTCGTCGTTTGTAGTCATCGAAGCAGCAGCACGATTAAGCCATGATGCTTGTAGAATATCAGAGTCACTACGGACAAAACATAACATAATTTTATGAGTCATTTTAGTTGTATGTCCTACTTTTATATGTCAATTTTACAATTTATCATTGTCTGATTCACTTGTGGCAAAGTCCAACGAAGAAGAATCGGCAAATTTGAGGCCATCATCGCTGGATGAGGTTGCGAATTTGAGGGCATCATCGCTGGACGAAGTTGCAAATTTCATTCCTTCGTCACCCGATGAGGTTGCAAATTTCATCTTTTCATCACTCGACGAGGTTGCGAATTCCATTCCTTCGTCACCCGACGACATAGCAAAGTCATTCATATACAACATCGACATGTCGTCGTCTACACTCGAAGGTGCAAAGTTCAACTCTTCGTCAGATTCTGCCCAATCGTCGGACATATTCATCAGCATTGCTGTCAATTCACCGGATGGAACGGACTGTAACATTGATTTTAATCTGACGAGTTGTTCTTGCAAGACACCAATTCTGTTATCCTTTGATTCACCCGGACTGTTGTTGTTATTCTTTTCGCGTTTATCGATTTCTGCCTGAAGTATGGCGATTTCTGCCTGAAGTTCAGAATAGTCTTCCTCTTCTTCAGACTCTGTCTGGTTGCTAGCTTCTTCTGTCTTTCCGGCTGGCTCTGCAGCCCATTGTTCGCCTTCTTCAGCTTCTTCATCCTCCGACTCTCCGGCTGTGTCTTCTTCTCCTTCAGAATCGTCTTCCTCTTCTTCAGACTCTGTCTGGTTGCTAGCTTCTTCTGTCTTTCCGGCTGGCACTGCAAGCACTTGCAGTGCACGGTATCCATTTACTTTGACTATTTTACCATTGATCGTAACATAATTCCAGGAACCATTATGTTTTATCAATACACCCTCTGTCCCTTCGTACATGACCCTCGAGTTCTCAGCTGGTCTTTGGTCAGCATCAACCCATTGTTCGCCTTCTCCAGATTCTTCATCCTCCGACTCTCCGGCTTTGTCTTCTTCCTCTTCTTCATCGGAGGACTCCAACAACAACAGAGGTGCGCCTGCTTCCTC
>Ga0233426_10000094_pt1 | contig 99692 bp, 95 predicted proteins | sample SI_118_April2016_6_FD_179875 | JGI IMG/M metagenome (GOLD analysis project Ga0233426, IMG submission 179875) | Seawater microbial communities from Saanich Inlet, British Columbia, Canada - SI_118_April2016_10_MG | ecosystem: Environmental > Aquatic > Marine > Inlet | place: Canada: British...
TGTTACGATGCTTCATGTCCGAATCCCCTGAGGTAAATTTGCTGTCTCGAAAGCTGCTATTTTACCGCACACCAAGGGGGTCGGACTTCTTTAACCCGCTTTAATTTTTAAACCGGACAGCAGTGACCGCATATGTAATAAAGGGGAAACGTTACGAATAATTTGTGCCATTTGCGATAGACGAATATCGTCATTCCCGTTACTCTTGTTGTGCTAATGCTCTCTAGAACTACAGATTACAATTAACACCGAAATTAATGCGACTAAACGCGACTAAATGTTGCCTTACAAACCAACAGGAATATCACCATGGAATACGATCTGTTTGACTTTATTACTAGCCCCTTAGTATGGGCTGCTATTATTGTGCTTTTTACTATTAAAAAGTCGGTGTACTTTGTTCCGCAAAACCGAGGTTTTGTGGTGTATACCATGGGTAAGTACAGCCAAACACTATCCGCGGGTATTAACTTTATTATCCCTTTCGTGCAAACCGTCGCCGCTGACCGCAACTTAAAAGAACAATCGTTGGATATCAGCTCACAGTCGGCTATCACCAAAGATAATATTACCTTGAATATCGACGGTATTTTATTTATGAAAGTCGTCGACGCTGCCGCAGCGACGAATAATATTACCGACTATAAATTATCAGTTACCCAACTCGCGATGACCACTATGCGTAATGCTATTGGCTCGTTAGAATTAGACGATTGTTTTCAAAACCGTGATGCTATTAATGCGAAAATTTTATCCGCTATGACAGAAGCAACCCAGCCATGGGGCGTAATGGTGACGCGTTACGAAATTAAAGATATTGATCCACCGCAAACTATCCGCGAAGACATGGAAAAACAAATGACGGCTGAACGTGAAAAGCGCTCGGTCATCTTAACCGCCGAAGGGGTGAAAACTTCTGCAATTACTGAAGCGGAGGGCTTAAAGCAAGCACGTGTTCTGGACGCTGAAGCTGCTAAGGCCGAACAAGTACTGGCTGCACAAGCCAGCAAAGAGTCTCAGATTTTAGAAGCTGAAGGTAAATCAGCAGCGATTTCTCTCGTGGCAGACGCCGATGCTCGTGCGCTAGAAACCATTGGTAAAGCCGCAGCCACTAACGAAGGCGCTAAAGCGGTGACACTGACCTTGGCACAAGATGCTATTGCCGCGCACAAAGCTATCGCTAGCGAAAGTACCGTGGTATTAAGTGATGGTAAAACTAGCGACAATATTTCTAATACGGTTGCACAAGCCATTGCGGTATCCGGCACACTCAATAACGCCGTATAAAGCATATTATCAATTAAATTTACGCGACCAAATAGGGTAACAAGATGGATATTATTACGTATTTTTCAGAAAACCATGCCAGCTTGTTATTCTTGCTAGCCGGTATTGCCTTTGTCGTTGAACTAACGGTCATGGGCTTAAGCGGCTTAGTTTTATTCTTTGCTATCGGCTGTTTCCTAACTGGAATGCTCACCTATATGGGCGTGCTCAATAGCTGGGAAGCTGAGGTATTTAGCGTGGGATTACTGAGCTGTGCTGCTGCACTTGTTTTATGGAAGCCATTGAGACGTTTTCAATCTAAGGCAATCCCTGTTGACGAAAGTAGTGATATGACCGGACGAGAAGTGGCCTGTGCTGAGACGATTACCACTACTGGTGGTGCTATTCGTTATTCTGGGATTAATTGGCCTGCGCGTTTAGACCCGTCTAGTGATCTCGCTGAAATTGTAGAAGGCGGGCGCTGTGTAATCGTAAAAGTAGACGGTAATACGATGGTAGTGCGCAGCGTGTAAAACGCTACTAACCGTTGCCATTGCTCCATTCGAGATTGTATTAGCCCGCTAGTTAAAACATGTCCTCTTCACAAAGGCTGCGCATTCTTACTGTGAATTCGGTGAATGGCGGAACTAGTTGGTGCTCACGCATATAGTCTGCCTGAATAAAGTAAGCGTCTTTTTCCAAGGCGTTTCCGCAATTTACTTGTGTATGATGCTGATGTACATTTTGTAAAAAATGTATCAACTCATGCACGAGAATAGATCGACCATAAGCTGAACTGACATCCACTCGCTCTCCCAAATAAATGGTATTTTTATCCGCTGCGTAAACGGCTTCCAAACCATTCATTAATGACTCAAGTGCGTCTGCTTTTTCTTCGTCGCTAATAAATCCTTGTGCATCAATATCATCTCCCACATAAATATGCGCTAATTCAAGCTGGGATACTTGCTCGATGAATGGAAGCCCCATACTTTCGTGATAATCGAAATCTGAGTGCTGGCTAATCCATAACAATAATATAACTAATAGCTGCTCCATCGTATCACCTCTCTTCTAGGCTGATAACATGAATAACGCAAAGGTAAAACCTATACACTACCCCAGTAATATTGAGCAGTAACAATAATAAACAGTAACGATATTAAATAGTTATCATAGTAAGGATATCGGCAGACAGGGAAAAAGCTTGAGATACGAGCGTATACTTAACGTTCTGAGGGATATATTGATGTATTACTCGTTCTGTACACACACGCTATAAATATCATCTATACTTTTATACTTTACTGTTAAGTATTAGCCAAATTCACCCAACACAACAATCATGGGTTCTATCAGAATATGTTGTCAGTCAAAGATAAAAACAATGTCTCCATTAGTGGTGATGGCGAGCAAGTCATTATATTTGCCCATGGCTTTGGCTGTGATCAAAACATGTGGCGTTTCATTGCACCAGATTTTGTAGATGATTATAAAGTTGTACTGTTCGACTATACGGGTTCTGGTCAATCTACCATCACAGAATATGACCCGAGTAAGTATTCAACATTAGAAGGCTATGCCGAAGATATCATTGATATTTGCCAGCACTATAATTTCAATGATGCCATTATCGTTGGACATTCAGTGAGTGCGACAATCGCCTTGCTCGCTTCATTAAAAGCGCCTGAACATTTCTCTCAACTCATCCATTTAACGCCCTCACCTTCTTTTATCAACGATCCACCGGAGTATATGGGCGGCTTTGACTACGCCGATCTTGAGGAGCTGTTAGACCTTATGGATAAAAATTATATTGGCTGGGCAGAATATTTAGCACCCGTGGTTATTGGTGCACATGCCAGCGAATTACTCACTGGCGAATTAGCCGATAGTTTTTGTTCAACCGATCCCTTAATTGCGAAAAATTTCGCCAAGGCTACTTTTTTATCGAATCATCGAAAGTCGTACCCTAAAAGTACTCTACCGTCGCTTATCATCCAAAGTAAAATAGATTCTTTAGCCTCTATAGAGGTTGGACAATACCTGCACAGTGTCACGCCAAACAGCCAATTGACTATTATTGATACTGAAGGGCACTGTCCTCACATGACACATCCAAGTGTTACGACACAAGCCATCAAACATTACTTACTGAATGGATAATTACGATTTGCTACCTTGCGGTGTCTTAATCACCGACTCGCACTGCAACATTGATTACTGCAATAATCAATTTACCTCTGCTACGTGCCATTCTATTCGCGATATAATGGGCCGTAACATTAACGCTTTATTAACCAATGGCTCTAAGATTTTTTTCCAACAGATTGTACTTCCCTCTGCTATCAATCAAGAATCAATCAACGAAGTTCAGCTTAATTTTTTAGATGCCAACAACCATAAATTGCCCTTAGTCGTTTTTGCCAAACGCGACCCATCAAATAATGACAAACTGTTTTGGTGTTGCTTCCCTGCCATCGAAAGAGAGAAACTACTTAATTCACTTAACCAATCCCGCAATCAGTTAGAAGAAACGAACGAACAATTAAAAAAATTATCAACAATAGATGAGCTAACCGGCTGTGTTAATCGTCGGGAAATGCTACTTAAACTGAGGCTGATTCGCCGACAGATGGAGCGCAGCCAATCTAGCTTTTCATTAATGATGTTAGATTTAGATTTTTTTAAACGAATAAACGATAATCACGGTCACGCAGAAGGAGATTATGTACTGAAACAGTTTGCACGCTTGCTGATGGAAAATGCTAGATTTGATGACGTAGTCGCCCGTTATGGCGGAGAAGAGTTTATTGTTATTTTACCAAAGACAGATGCAACTACGGTCATGATTGCTGCAAATCGTGTTCATGAAAACATGAAAAAAATTAGAAGCAAAGCAGGAGCTATTACCGTTAGCATTGGTGTTTTTATTGCGCCTTACGACACCAACATCTCCGACAATGAGATTATTAACTTAGCCGATAATGCATTATATGCATCAAAAAATGCCGGCAGAAATCAAACTACCTTACAAACCACCGCTACAACACTAGAGACGAATAAAAAGCATCATTCATAATAAATGCCACCACGTGTAGATGATTACCCGCTCTGTTAACTACGCCAAAATGCCGGTGTTAGCAAAACTAGAAGCGTAAAGATTTCTAAGCGCCCTAGCAACATCGCAAAACACAAAATCCATTTCGCCGTATCATTAATCCCGCCATAATGAGCTGCAACATCGCCCATACCCGGACCTAAGTTATTAATGGCCGAACCCACTGCAGAAAAAGACGTTACAAAATCTAAACCGGTAGCAAGTAATAGCAAAAACATCACCATAAAGCTAATCACGTAGACGGCGAAAAAGCCCCATATTGCCTCAACCACACGATCCGGCACTGGCTTATTACCCACTTTAATTAAGATGACGGCGTTGGGGTGAATAAGGCGGTGGATTTCTCGAATACCTTGTTTGCAGATCATCATTACGCGCATGACTTTTATTCCACCAGCGGTAGAACCACCACATCCTCCCATAAAGGCAAACATGAATAACATAAACGGTAAAAACGTTGGCCATTGGCTGTAGTCCGCCACACCAAAACCGGTAGTCGTTAATATAGAAATTAATTCAAACGAACCATTAATAAGACTGCCTGAAAAATCATAGACCGAAGTAAAATATAAATACCCCACCGTAATCAGTGTGCCGATAATTAACCATGACAGATAGAACTTTACTTCGGGATCGAGCAAATAATGTTTAATGCTCAACGAACGCCAAGCCACGAAGTGCAATGCGAAGTTCATCCCCGATAAGATCATAAAGACCATAGCAATGATCAAGATAGTAGGGCTATCAAAAAATGCCATGCTAGTATCGTGAGTCGAAAAACCACCTATAGCCACGGTAGAAAACGCATGCCCTATCGCATCGAATGCGCTCATACCAGCCAGCCAATAACTCACACCACAAATAACGGTGAGTCCTAAATAAATAAAGAATAGTGCCTTTGCTGTTTGAGTAATTCGCGGGGTTAGCTTTGAATCTTTTACGGGGCCTGGCGTTTCTGCACGATACAGCTGCATGCCTCCTATACCCAGCATGGGTAAAATCGCCACAGCAATAACGACAATACCTATACCGCCTAACCACTGTAGTTGTTGACGATAAAATAAAAGGGAATGGGGCAATGCATCAAGCCCAGTGATCACTGTTGCACCCGTCGTGGTTAACCCGGACAATGATTCAAACACGGCGTCCACAACACTCAAAGAAGTGCTTTCGGCTAAAATAAAAGGCAGTGCTCCCGCTGCCCCTAGCACAGCCCAAAAGAGCGCGGTAACAATAAACCCATCTCGCGTACGTAAGTCTTGTTTATTATTATGTACCGGTGCCCATACGGCAGTGCCGAATACTAAAATAAGAAAAAAAGAAATAATAAAGGCCAATAGCGCGCTGTCGTCATAGATAACAGACACTAGCATAGGCGGAATCAATGTCATGCTGAACAGCATAAGGAGTAAACCCAGCACACGAAAAACAATAGCAAAGCGCATTTCTTAAAGCCTTTTTATATTAAAAAAACGAAAACCCAACTTGGAATAGTTTTTCTACTTGTTTGGTATAACGCTTGTCGACTAAAAACACGATGATATGATCACCGTTTTCAATGACGGTTTTATCGTGTGCAATTAAGACTTGGTTTTCTTTTTCACCTTCTCGATAGATCGCGCCAATAGTAGCCCCCGGAGGCAGATCAACATCTTCGATGCATTTGCCAACAACCTTGGAACTTTTTTCATCACCATGAGCAATCACTTCTATCGCTTCTGCTGCACCCCGGCGCAAAGAATGAACGTTCACCATGTCGCCGCTACGCACATGAGAAAGCAAGCTACCTACAGTGGCTTGTTGTGGTGAAATGGCAATATCAATTTCACCGCCCTGTATCAGATCAACATAGGCTGGGTTATTAATTAGGGTCATGACTTTTTTCGCGCTTAAACGTTTGGCAAGCAAAGAGGCCATAATATTGGCTTCGTCGTCATTAGTGAGCGCTAAAAAAACATCTGTTTCTTCGATATTTTCTTCTAGTAATAAGTCTTTATCTGATGCACTTCCCTGCAAGACGATAACGTCTTTTAAGTTTTCACTAAGTGAAATACAACGCTCAGAAGACAGCTCTAATAATTTAACTGAATATTTATTTTCTAGTTTATGAGCCAAACGTAAACCAATATTACCGCCGCCAGCAATCATAATGCGTTTATAAGGCTTTTCTAAACGGCGTAATTCGCTCATCACCGCGCGAATATCTTTTCTTGCAGCAATAAAAAACACTTCGTCTTCCGCTTCTATCACTGTTGAGCCTTGGGGCATAATCGCTTGGCCACGGCGATAAATCGCCGCCACTCGCGTATCCACATTAGGGATATGCTGGCGTAAAAAACGCAGTTCTTGCCCCACTAACGGGCCACCATGATACGCTTTTACCGCCACCAAGCGGATCGCACCATCAGCAAAGTCCAACACTTGTAACGCACCCGGATGTTCGACTAAGCGAAACACATAGTCAGACACTAAACGTTCTGGACTAATAATTACATCCACTGGTGAGTGTTCGTTTTGAAATAATTTATCTTTGTTGTTGGAATAAGCAGAGGAGCGAATACGAGCAATTTTTGTGGGGGTACGATAAAGACTGTAGGCGATTTGGCAAGCCACCATATTGACTTCATCATTTACGGTAACCGCGATCAATAAGTCGGCATCTTTGATATCTGCTTGTTCTAGTACGTGAGGATATGAAGCATGGCCACACACCACAGCAATATCTAAGCGATCACGTAACTCGCGTAGACGTTCCATTGAGTGATCTACGACAACAATATCATTGTTTTCGCCAGCCAAGTGCTCAGCAATAGTTGCGCCTACCTGACCCGCACCTAAAATTACTATGTTCATCGCGTTATTTGCTCTTTATTAGTCGCGCATAATAAAACCCATCATGCCCTTTTGTTTGCGGTAATAACTGCCGACCGTAAGGCTGTGTGATACCCCATTCAGCTTCTATTACATCATGCTGCGCATTATCGTGGTTTGCGATAAATTGCTCAATCACTTGCGTATTTTCTTGCGGTAAAATAGAGCAAGTAGCGTACAACAGTATACCGCCATCCACGAGTAACGGCCAAAGCGCATTCAGTAACCGCAGCTGTAGCGCGGCGACGTCGCTGACATCTTGTGCTTGGCGTAGGAGTTTAATATCTGGATGACGACGAATAACACCGGTTGCTGAACACGGCGCATCTAATAATATTCGATCGAATAATTGCCCGTCCCACCATGTATCCGGTGCTGTACCATCGCCACAGATAATATCTGCATTAATATTCAGGCGCTGTAGGTTTTCTTTCACGCGAACCAGTCGGCGCTCTTCTAAATCTAGCCCGACTAAAGCCAATAATGACGGTTCCATTTCACCGATATGGCAGGTTTTTCCGCCCGGCGCACAACATGCATCTAACACTCGCTGATTAGGTGCAAGCTGCAATAATGGCGCAGCTAACTGTGCCGCTTCGTCTTGCACGCTGCTATGCCCTTGAGCAAAATTAGGCAAGGAACTCACTTCTACCGCCTTCTCTAAAGTAAGCCCTACATCACTGTAAGGCGTTTTTTGGAAAGAGCTATCATCTGCTAAGCGTTGGGTGTACTCACTGACCGAAGCGTGTGCTTGGTTCACTCGCAATGTGAATGGAGGATGTTGATTATTCGCTGCAAAAATAGCTTTTGATTGCGCTGGCCACGCTTTAACGATGGCTTCCTGTAGCCATTGCGGATGGGATATTTTATCGGCACTGGGAATTTTTTGATTGATATCATTGGCCGACACGATGCTATCATCGTCGCTCATATGTTTCCGTTGAAACGAGCGCAATACACCATTAATTAATTTTTTCGCCCACGGCTTACGAAAAAAAACCGCTGCATCAACGGTTTCATTAATAGCGGCATGAGAAGCAACACGCATAAACTGTAATTGATAAAGGCCCAATAATAATAACAAGTAAATATCTTGGTCTTTGTTTTTTAGCGGCTTCTCTAGCAAGTCACTCAATTGAAATTCTAGTAAAAAATACCAGCGACACAATCCGTAACACAGCTCTTGAGCAAAACGTTTTTCTTGCTCGTCAAGTTCATTAGCTAATGTAAATTCACTCGCTAAAGAACCTTTTTGTTGCCGTAATCGCAACAAAATTTTGACGGCAATAATACGAGCACTGGTTTTTTTAATCATCACTTACTTAATCACTCTTAACAGCCAAAGGCTGACGAGTAAATTGCTGACCAACAACAAAACGATCGGTATAACCATTCAGAATATCGGCAATGGGCATGGCTTTTTTATTAGGTATTTGTAAGGTGCGAATAAAAATACTGCCGTTACTACAAGCTACTTCTATTCCTTTATCACCAACGGATATTATTTCTCCCGCTGTAAATAATGGGGTTTTTTCAGGCGATGTTTCCTCGATAGTTTTTTTGATAGCTCTTTTGATATTCACATCGTAGATTTTTATTCTATCGTTACCTAAAAAGCAATACGCAATAGGGAAAGGGTTAAATGCTCGAATTTTTTGTGCGATTTTTTCTGCTGACTCTTGCCACGCAATAATGGCTTCTTCTTTAGTGATTTTTTCTGCGTAGCATGCGGCTGAATTGTTTTGTGGTTCAGGCTGTAAACATTGCAACGACACTTGTTCCAGCACCTGTATTAATGCCGGAGCACCTAGCGCCATTAGCCTATCGTGTAGAGTAGCACTCGTATCGGTATCGCTGATCTCGCAAACAACCTTGTGCAACATAGCACCGGTATCCAAGCCTTTATCCATTTGCATAATGGTAATACCGGTTTCTTTATCGCCCATCTCCACCGCACGCTGAATTGGCGCCGCTCCTCGCCAACGAGGCAATGAAGAACCGTGTACATTGAGACAACCATAGCGCGGAGTATCTAATACTATTTGAGGTAATAATAAACCATATGCAACAACAACCATGACATCCGCGCTATAAGCGGCGAGCGTCGCTTGCGCCTCTTCGGTTTTTAGTGAAAGCGGCTGCTCTACAGGTAATTGATGTTCAAGTGCTAAGGTTTTCACAGGGCTTGGCGTCAGTTTTTTACCGCGCCCAGAGGGGCGATCTGGCTGCGTATAGACCGCAACTACATCGTGCTGACTATCCAATAATGCTTGTAAATGATAGGCCGCGAAATGCGGCGTGCCTGCAAAAATAATTTTCAATGGTGCCGGATTAACCACGCTGCTGTTTTTCCAATTTTTTACGAATGCGTTGACGCTTCATGCTGGATAGATAATCCACAAATAGCTTACCGTTTAAGTGGTCAATTTCATGCTGTATACATACCGCCAATAAACCTTCAGGTTCAATAATAAATGGGCTGCCGTTACGGTCTATTGCTTCTACTTTTATGCTTTTTGGCCTTTCGACAGATTCATAAAAACCCGGTACGGACAAACACCCTTCATCGTAAGAGTCTAGCTCTTCGTCTTGAACAGTTATGGACGGATTAATAAAAACCTGCGGTTCTGATTTATCTTCACTGATATCCATTACAATAATTTGTTGGTGAATATTCACCTGTGTTGCGGCCAGACCAATACCCGGTGCCGCGTACATGGTTTCAAACATATCATCAATGATACGACGGGTAGCGTCGGTCACTTCTGCTACAGGTGTCGCAACCGTACGTAGCCGAGCGTCGGGAAATTCTAAAATGGGGAGTTGTGCCATAATATTAAATCGTCAAAATCACTATAAAGTAAATATTACAAAAGAGGTGCTATACCAATGCACAGTATAAAACGTTGCAGTGATGGTGGCTAACTTCTAGTAAAGTCCTAACGGGTAAAACTCTAAGTAAAAACCTAAGAAGTCGCGCTAAGGCTATGATGATACAGGATTTGATGCTATAAAGGCAGATAGAAACTAGCCAATATCAATGCACTCTTTATGGCATTATCGCAGCATATTGAATAATACTCTTCTACGCTTTGATACTTTTGTTATTAGAGCGCTTAGCAGAGATAATATTATCTATAAAACGAGTACTTTTATGAAGACATCTATCTTACGTTACACCGCGCTATTATGGCTTAGCTTGGGGAGTAATTATTATGTCCATGCACAAGAACAGCCTAGTGTACGCGCAGATAGTCCGAATAGTCATACCGTTGTGAAAGGCGACACATTGTGGGAAATTTCTGCCAAGTTCCTCGAAGACCCTTGGCGTTGGAAAGAGATCTGGCAAGACAATTCACAAATTGCTAACCCTGATCTCATTTATCCCGGCGATGTCATCCAGTTGGTATTTGTTGACGGTAAACCGCAGTTAGTTGTCAATAACGAGACACGCTACCGCTCTTCTTCAAATACATCGGGCTCCTCATCTAATAATAACGGCCAATTAATCACGGTAAAGCTATCACCTAAAATTCGCTCTGAATCTATTAAAACGGCGATTCCTGCAATTCCACTTGAGCGTATTAATGCATTTTTGTCGGCCAACCGTATTGTAGAAGAAAGTGAATTAGACAATGCTCCACATATCATTGCAGGCCAGAAACAACGCATTTTATTGGGCGCAGGTGACCCGCTATATGCACGCGGAAACTTTAATAGCACGAGCGTAAACTACGGCATTTATAGCAAGGGTAAAGAATATATTGACCCCGAAACAGAGGAGGTTATTGGCGTACAGGCGATTAGCTTAGGTAAAGCTAAAATGACGAAACAAACGGATGATATAGGGACATTTGTTATCACCCAATCTCTGAGAGAAATACGTTCAGGTGGTGGCAACCGTTTGCTACCAAATCAAGAGCGGGAAATAACTTCAAACTTTTTGCCCAACCCTCCAGAAAACGAGGTGACTGGCACCATTGTTAATACCGAAACGGGCTTATCACAGGTAGGACGATTAGATGTAGTCACTCTCAATCTTGGTAGAAAAGACGGCTTAAAACAAGGTACTATCTTAGGTATTTATAAAGTCGGCGGTGAAATAAAAGACTCGTTTGCAAAAAAGAAAACACCTAAAAAGATTGAATTACCTAATGAACGAGCAGGCTTATTAATGGTATTTGAAACGTTTAAGCATATGAGTTTTGCGATTGTTCTAGAATCAGAAATAGGTGTCGTGATTAATGACAAAGTGGGAAATCCATAGCGTTAATTTATCACTCAACCATAGCCAAAAGACTATATCCAACACACTGCAACTCACTAAAAAAGTAACATAATACTCACCAAACGTGTTCAAGGATGAACTATGAAAAACACTCAGCAAAAGCCATCTCTAAGCCATTCACGTGCAGCGTTAAATACCTTGTTAATTTGTACATTACCCGGTGTAGGCGCCCATCGCTATTGGGCATTGCTTAATTACTGTGGATCTGAACAGCAAATATTAGAGGCTGACCCAGAAACATTACCCACATTGAATAAACAGGCAAAACAACTACTCAACGAATACCAAACCAACTCTCAGAGCTCTGCACTAGCGACATTGACAGAAGACATTATTAATGAGGTAGAACGATCACAAAGTATCATTATTAGCACTAATGATAACAACTACCCTTCCCTGCTACGCAATATCCACCAACCCCCACCATTGCTCTACTGTAAAGGTAACCCCCTTGCTTTACATTTGCCTCAAATCGCCATCGTAGGCTCTAGACATGCTACCCACCAAGGTATCAATACAAGCCATTTATTTGCTCAACATTTGGCTAAATGTGGATTTAGTATCACCAGTGGGCTAGCGTTAGGAGTGGACGGAGCAGCGCATCAAGCCGTATTAAGTATCGATGAAAAATTAACGAGTACAGGAAAAACTATCGCTGTAATGGCCACGGGTATTAATAGTATTTACCCTAAACGACACCAAAATCTCGCAGAGCAAATAGTGGAAGATGGAGGTGTTTTAATCACTGAATTTCCACCCAATACCCCACCTAAAGCTGGCCATTTTCCCCGGCGTAACCGTATTATTAGTGGCCTAAGTTTAGGGGTGGTTGTAGTGGAAGCGACCATTAAAAGTGGTTCATTAATTACCGCCAAGTATGCCTTAGAACAAGGTCGTGAGGTGTACGCGATTCCTAGCTCTATTCACAACCCCCAAGCAAAAGGCTGTCATCAATTGATTAAGCAAGGAGCAAACTTAATCGAGAGCAGTGCGGATATTATTGAACATTTAGATGGCATGATTGCTCACCACCATATTGAACTACAGCAGTCTACTACTGCACAAACAGAGAAAAAAAGACCCGAGCTAGAGCCTAAAGATAAGGTATTGTTGGCTCATCTGGGTTTCGCACCAACCTCTGTTGACCAGCTGATAGAAACGACTCAATTATCACATGCCGATATTAGCGATGCATTATTAACCTTAGAAATTAATGGCTGGATAAAACATTCTGCTTGGGGGTATGAGCGCGTATAATTCAGATATTCACCCGTTAAAGAGAGGCGCCCAGTAAATCATGTTGTTTCAGCAGTACAATCCTTCCATTCTTATTGCAGCTCGCGTTATGCGTCAAGGGGGTGTTATTGCCTATCCTACAGAAGCGGTATGGGGATTAGGTTGCTTACCTGACAATGAAGACGCGGTGCATCGAATACTATCGCTGAAGCAACGACACGTATCCAAAGGCCTGATTTTAGTCGCGTCATCGATAGCGCAATTTGAGCCTTATCTGCGCCATATTACTGCCGAGCAAAGAAAAACCTTGGAAAACTCTTGGCCGGGGCCTTTTACATGGCTAGTACCTCATCATAATACGGTACCTTCTTGGGTATCGGGAAAACATAGCTCTATTGCATTGCGGGTTAGCAACCATCCCCACGTTCGCTACTTATGTAATGCTGTTGGTGGGCCGATAGTCTCTACCTCTGCCAACCCACAAGGAAAGCCTGCGCCTAAGCAAACATGGCAAGTAAAACGTTATTTCAAACATCAACCAGAGCTGGATTGGATTGTTAGCGGTTGCGTGGGGCAACGCGCTGAACCCTCTACTATTGCCGATCTGGTCACGGGAGTGATCATTCGATAACTATTTGTTTACAAAAGTTCTTTACAAAAGTTTTTTACCAATGTTATTTTTAATCAAATAATCTCGCTACCAATCACATTATACTGTTAACTAATACCTGTCATTAAAGCCCGTCACTATAAATCGATAAACAGAAGCGATAAGCAGAACCGGCAAGCAGAAGCTATTAACAACACTCTATTAGTACGTACTTTTCACTCAATAAATACAGACCACTATGAGCATACCCAATAAACAAGCTGTTATAGATTACCTACTCAACTTACAAAACAATATTTGTGAGGCGCTGCAAAACATTGATGGTAGAAAATTTATAGAAGATACGTGGCAACGCGATGAAGGGGGCGGTGGAAAATCCCGTGTATTAGCCGGTGGTCATGTGATTGAAAAAGGCGGAGTGAATTTTTCCCATGTGTTTGGCGATAAAATGCCAGCCTCAGCTACTGCACATCGTCCAGAACTAGCGGGTCGAAACTTTGAAGCCATGGGGGTTTCCTTAGTAATCCATCCTAACAATCCACATGCGCCCACAAGCCATATGAATGTGCGATTTTTTATTGCTGAAAAAGAGGGGGAAGCACCGGTTTGGTGGTTTGGCGGCGGTTATGATTTAACCCCCTATTATGGCGATAAAAAAGATTGCGTTCATTGGCACCAAACCGCTAAAAATGCCTGTGATCCTTTTGATCAACGTTATTATCCGCGATTTAAAAAATGGTGTGACGATTATTTTTATTTAAAGCATCGAGATGAAGCCCGAGGTATTGGCGGATTATTTTTTGATGATTTTAATGAGCTAGGCTTTGATAACAGTTTTGCCTTTTTACAATCCATAGGTGATAGCTATATTCATGCCTACGCACCTATTTTAGAACAGAAAAAAAATATTCCTTACACCGATAAAGAGCGAGACTTTCAACTCTATCGCCGCGGTCGTTATGTGGAATTTAATTTGGTATTTGATCGCGGTACTCTATTTGGTTTGCAGACGGGTGGCCGCACAGAATCTATTTTAATGTCTTTACCACCTCTGGTGCGCTGGGAATACAATTATCATCCAGATGAAAATAGCGCCGAGAATATTCTAACTCGATATTTTTTACCTGCACAAGAGTGGGTGCCAACAGAGATAAATAAAAAATGACGACTATTCCACGCTACGCCGTTTTTGGTAATCCAATACACCATTCAAAATCACCGATTCTACATCAAGCTTTTGCTCATCAAACCGGTGACTCTATTACTTACACAGCAGAGCTAGTCGATATAGATGGGTTTTCTTCAGCGGCAGATCAGTTTTTTAATCAAGGAGGTCTAGGTTTAAATATTACTGTGCCGTTTAAAATAGACGCCTTACATTATGCAGATACGTTAACCGATAGAGCAAAAAAAGCAGGTGCGGTGAATACCTTAATTAAAAAAAGTAATGGTATCGAAGGAGATAATACAGATGGTGCCGGTTTTATCTACGATGTGACACAGAACCTACATTGGGCATTAACCAATAAACGTATTTTAGTGCTAGGGGCTGGCGGTGCTGTTCGAGGTATTCTTGATCCACTACTCCAGACTAAACCACAGAAAATTGTTATTGCTAATCGGACAGTTGCAAAAGCACAGCAACTCATAGAGGACATAAAAGCAACACCCGAAAATGTATTATCAGCCTGTCATTACCGTGACATAAATGACACATTTGATATAGTTATCAACGGCACTTCTGCTAGCTTACATGGTGATTTGCCCGCTTTACCCAATACGACTATCTCAAACAACAGCAGCTGTTACGATATGATGTATGGAGAAAAACCTACTGTATTTATGCAATGGGCTGTTCAGTGTGGAGCGAAAAAAGTAGCGGATGGATTAGGTATGCTGGTTTGCCAAGGGGCAGAATCTTTTTATCAATGGCGGGGAATCAAACCCAAAACTCAACCTGTTATTGATCAGTTAAGATTAACTTTATAAGTAAAGTGTTGATTCAATAAATGAATATCATTAGATTCAAAACTAAGAAAGATTTTCATAATCCTTATAAACCTCTTTAAACTGATTTAATAAAAATTTATGCCTTGCATATTGCTTGTGGTCATCAGATAAAATACCTATTTTGCTAAAGCACTCTTTACAGCGTAAATAATGATCGTTGGTTTTAGGCTCAGCTTCTGCTTTAGCAATAATCACTTGTACTAAATTTAAATTGACGCCAACATGGTTTGGAAACATTTTTAACGCGTCGCTGAATATTTGAATCGATTTATCGTACTGTCTCGCTTGATATGCACCAATCCCTTTTTTCGATAAATCTGCAGCACAGCTTTTACCTGCCAAACTAATAGGCTCTTCACTAATACGATCAATACGCTTTAATACATTAGTCGAACTTTTATTCTCTTTAGAGAGTAAGTGTAATTCTTTATAGGCTTTTTGCTTATCTCCGCTCATAATATGTGCGCAAGCGTAATCTAAGCGAGCATCCGTATCTTTTGGATCTAAAATATCATAGCCTTCCTCAGCTTGTTCTAACAGTGATTGAGCGAATTTTTCTTTTCCTTGACAGGCATATAGTTGTGATTCTATAAAATGACTTTTTACTTTATTTTTTCTTTTCGGAAAACGTCTCTGCATTCTCTCTAGTAAACCTAATGCTTTTTTAGTTTTATCTACAGCTTCTCTCGGTGTCGATACCTTAGCAACATCAACTGTTTTTCGAGCCAAGCTTAAATAATCTTCTGGTGTTGCATGACACGAGTTGTAATTCCATCGAATGGATTCTTCATAAGCTTTAAGGCAAGTTGCATCATCACCATTTTTTTCTGCCAATTCCGCTAAACGACGATGACGAGTAATGGACTTGGGAGATAATGCAGTCGCCTCTTCTGTCGCTTCTTGTGCTTTTTCTGGCTGGTCCGTTTTTTCATAATAATCGGCCAATAAATCGTGTGCTTCAATATAACGATGATCTGTAGCCAAAATATCTTTTAAGAGCGGCTCAATATTATCCATATCTTCGCTAGTCATTAGCGCGCGGGCCAAACCAATCTTAGCCCAGGCATAATCTTTTTTTGCTAAGATCGCTGTATAGATTTTTTGCGCTTCTTCTGGTTTCCCCATCATGATATAAATCTGTGCTTTATAGCGAATACAATCTAAAGCATAACGATGCTTACTTTGTATTTTTTCATCACATAACTTAATCGCTTTAGAAAAATTTTTGCTATCCATACATAACTTAATCGCAAATAAATCTTCATGTTTTAATAGTGCCCGATCTAAACGGGTACGCATTAACTTCTGTGATATTGGCTTGGTAATATAATCATCAGGCTGGTTTTCTATCGCACCTAATACCATCTCTCTAGAGGTTTCGGCTGTAATAATGATGAACAATGTCGTATATTTCAGCATTTGCATATGACGCAATTCTTCTAGAATTTGCTGCCCATCTCTAGAGTCGTCTAGATTGTAATCACAGATAATCATCCCGTAGTTATGGTTGCGACAAAGCTCCATCGTTTGGTCTGCAGTCGCTGCAGTATCTAACTCTCGCACGCCAAAAGACCTTAGCATGCGTTTATACAAGGCTCTTACTTCTGTCAAATCATCTACGATGAGACAGCGCTTTTTTTCATAGATTTTAATAATATCTATTTGTTGCATTTTTTGCGGTTGTTGAAGTAAAGCACTCATAGCTCTTAATGTGACCTATTATTGTTTGAACAACAAGCCTAGCTACTCGATACAATATGCATAGCGAAGATGGCTTGAGTGCAACTCTTAATGTCCGTCCAGACACCAAAAGTTGTCGTCAATGTCATTTAAGTATATGCGATATTTCAGATTTCGCTGGAATAAAACAAACTTAGCGATATAAGGAAAGGGGGAAATTAAAAAGCCGGTAAAAACCGGCTTTTGGGGAAGTGTAGCTGATGATATAAGCTGTATTAAACGTCTAGGTTTTCTACGGTCAATGCATTGGTCTCGATAAAATCGCGGCGTGGCTCTACATTATCCCCCATCAATGTGGTGAAAATTTGATCGGCAGCAATCGCATCTTCTATTGTCACTTGCAGCATACGGCGAGTACTTGGATCCATCGTCGTTTCCCACAGTTGTTCTGGGTTCATCTCACCCAAGCCTTTATAGCGTTGAATCATATAACCACGACTCGATTCAGACATTAGCCAATCTAGCGCTTCTTTAAAGCTTTCTACAGACTGTTCTCGTTCACCGCGTTTTACTTTACCGCCCTCTTCTATTAAGCCATCTAGTTTTTTACCTAGTTCTACAATAGAGTGGTATTCACCTGAGGCAAAGAAATCGTGACTAAAAGGGTATTCATGACTTAAGCCATGAGATAGTTTTTCTATTTGGGGAAGGAATAACTTACGCTCTTCATCTTCTTTAATGGTGACAAGATAACGGCTACTACCGCTGGTTTCTACTTCTTCAAGAGCAACCGAAAGATTGTTACTCCATGAGGTCACAGCGTCCAAATTAGATAACTCGTCTAGGCTCAATGCCGGCATATAAATCATTTTTTCGAGTACCGCTTCAGGGTATAAGCGTGATAGGCGATCAATGGTCGATAATACTTGACGATACTCTTTCACCAAGGCTTCTAATGCTGCGCCTGAAATAGCAGGCGCCGTGGGGTTAGTAAATACTTCTCCGCCATCTAAAGCAACGTTGGTAAAGAAAGCGGTTTTACCGGCCTCGTCTTTTATATATTGTTCTTGTTTACCTTTGGCGATCTTATAAAGTGGCGGCTGAGCAATGTAAATATGACCGCGCTCGACTAACTCTCGTGTTTGACGAAAGAAAAAGGTCAGCAGCAGTGTACGGATATGTGACCCATCCACATCCGCATCTGTCATGATGATAATACGGTGGTAGCGCAGTTTATCCGCATTAAACTCTTCCGCACCAATACCACAACCTAGAGCAGTGATAAGAGTGCCCACTTCTACGCTAGACAGCATTTTATCGAAACGCGCTTTCTCTACGTTTAGGATTTTACCTTTTAGTGGCAGAATAGCTTGCGTTTTACGGTCACGACCTTGTTTAGCTGATCCACCCGCTGAATCACCCTCCACTAAGTACACCTCTGATAAAGCGGGATCTTTTTCTTGGCAATCCGCCAATTTCCCCGGTAAACCTGCAATATCTAATGCGCCTTTACGACGAGTCATCTCACGAGCTTTACGGGCGGCCTCACGCGCTTTAGCGGCTTCGATCATCTTACCCACAATGCTTTTGGCTTCTTGTGGGTTTTCTAATAAATAATCATTAAAAGCCTTGCCCATTTCCTGCTCTACTGCCGACTTTACTTCGGAAGAAACCAATTTATCTTTAGTTTGAGAAGAGAACTTAGGATCAGGCACTTTGACAGAGACAATCGCGGTTAAGCCTTCGCGAGCATCATCTCCTGTAGTGTTCACTTTATCTTTTTTCAGTACGCCTTCTTTTTCAATATAGCTATTTAAGCCTCGAGTGAGCGCTGCACGGAATCCGGCTAAGTGAGTACCACCATCACGCTGAGGAATATTGTTGGTATAACACAAGAGATTTTCTTGGAAACTATCGTTCCACTGCAATGCGACTTCAACGCTGACACCATCTTCTTCTCTATAGCTACTGAAGTGCATCACTTTATTAATAGGGTTTTTATTAGTATTTAGATAGGCTACAAACGCATGTAAACCGCCTTCGTACTCAAATATTTCCTCTTTTGCACTACGCTCATCTTTTAAAACAATGCGAACACCAGAGTTTAAGAAAGAAAGCTCTCGTAGACGCTTCGCTAATTGATCAAAATAAAACTTAATATTGGTGAAGGTTTCAGCCGATGGTTTGAAATGAACTTCGGTACCACTTCGTTCTGTATCACCAATCACCGCTAACGGCGCTTGTGGAACACCGTGCTTATAAATCTGTTCATGAACTTTACCTTGACGACGAATCGTCATTTTCAGTTCTGAAGACAAGGCATTTACCACAGAAACACCTACTCCGTGTAACCCGCCGGAAACCTTATATGTATTATCATCAAACTTACCACCCGCATGCAGTACTGTCATAATGACTTCCGCTGCAGATACGCCTTCTTCGTGGATCTCTGTAGGTATCCCACGGCCATTATCGGATACAGAAACAGATTCATCCGGGTGGATAATCACTTTAATCTCTGAGCAGTGACCAGCAAGGGCTTCATCGATAGAGTTGTCCACTATCTCAAACACCATATGGTGTAGACCTGTGCCGTCGTCTGTATCACCAATATACATTCCGGGTCTTTTTCTTACTGCGTCTAGGCCTTTTAATACCTTGATACTGGACGAGTCGTAGCTGTTTTCAACTGAATTGTTTTCGACTTGATTATCGTCTGACATAAGCTGTTTTATCCCATTCGTCATGCGTTTATTATGTTGTTAACTATCATTTACTCTATTTGAGCATTTATTGCTGTACGTTTATCTCTTAAATATAGAGATTAAACACCTATATTTACTGTTCAAGCATTTGCTGCCTAATATTTATATCCAACTATTATTCCAACTCTATCTTAACTCGTCAGCTAACAACCCTACCGGTTCAACCTCGCCTTGTTTCACGTGAAACACTGCAACATCTGTTTTATCTTTGTTCCATGGAGAAAATAGTTCTTCTTTATTCACACCTGTCACTAAGACTTGAGCATTTAGCTCTGTTAGCCATTTTGTCAGGGTCTCTATATGCTGTTTATCCAGTTCCGCCGCTAAATCGTCTATCAAAAAAACACAATTGCCGGAGGTAGACTGCTGATATAGATGAGCTTGAGCAATCGTAAGTGCGCATACCAGCGACTTTTCCTGACCTCGACTCAGTACATCTACAGCAGGCTTACTTTTTGATTTTATCTTTATATCCGCTCGCTGAGGGCCTTGATGGGTATAACCGTCTCGACAATCTCTGTCAAAATCATTTTCTAATGCCGCTTCTATCGACAGATCTTTATCCCAACCCCTGTAATATTCCATATCGATATTAAGTTGATCTACTGCAAACTCTTGGCCACAGCGCTCAAAGCAAGATATCAGCGATAGAAAGACTTCCGACCTAAACGAATCTATTACTTGAGAAAGACGAACTAATTCATTATCCCAAGGTTTAATATCTGAACGAGTTATTTTATCACGTCTTAACAAGCTATTGCGCTGTTTGAGTGCCTTTTGCAATGCACGCCACAGTTCTGCAAACTCAGGTTTCACGTGAAACACCAACCAATCCAAAAACTGTCTCCGCTGTACCGGAGAGCCCTCTATTAACTGGAAAGAGCCTGCATTGATAATTAGTAATGGAAGCTGTTTCGCCAGTATTGCCGCAGAACGAATCGTTTCACCTGAAACCCTTATAGCACCTGTGCCATTACGCGACTTTTGTACGCCTACCGGAATAGAAGCACTGCCAACATCAATATCGCTAACATCTAAATGGGTGAATACAGTTAATTGTGTCTGCTGATGATTCACTAAGGAACGCGTCTTATGGCTGCGAAAAGAACGCCCTAATCCGACTAAGGCCACGGCCTCTAAGATACTTGTTTTGCCACTACCGTTATCCCCATAGAAAATATTGATCTTATGGGATAGCTCAATTGACACCTCATTTAGATTACGCAGGTGTTGGATTGAAAGAGTCTTAAGGAAAGACAAAGAGTATTCTCTAGGTAGCTATATGATGGAGAGAGGGAAAGAGGAACAGGTGGCTATGTTCATACGATTACACTTGTAAAAAAACATAATATGCACACTGCTCTCTCAATCAAAGACAAACCGTTATTATAAACATTGTTATAAACGTTATTACAAACGCATTGGCATCACTACATACACGGAATCACCCTCTTCCGGCTCTTCTAACAATGCACTACTGTTCGCATCAGAAAGCGTGATTTTTACATTTTCTGTATTTAGTACACTAGTAATATCCTGCAAATAGCTCACATTAAAGCCAATTTCAATTTCATCGCCTTTATAGTCGATAACAACCTGCTCTTCGGCTTCTTCTTGTTCGGGATTGTTTGCGACAATATTCAACAAACCCTCTGTAAAGTTTAAACGTACGCCTCGGTATTTTTCATTGGACAGAATAGCGGTACGTGCAAACGCTTGCTTTAACTCAGTACGGTTACCCAATACAACGTTCGTACCGCCCTTCGGCAATACTCTTTCGTAATCAGGGAATTTTCCATCGACTAGCTTAGAGGTGAACGTATAGTTCGGCGTCTCTACACGGATGTGATGTGTACCCAACGTTAAATCAATTTGAGCTTCTTGGTCGTTGAGTAAGCGTGAGAGCTCAATTACACCTTTGCGGGGCAAAATTGCTTGAGATTTTTCAGGCACATCAATATCGAGTTCGCGTACACACATCGCCAAACGGTGTCCATCTGTAGCAACACAACGTAATCGATTACCTTCCACTTCCCACAACATGCCATTCAAGTAGTAACGTACGTCTTGCTGTGCCATCGCAAATGCCGTTCTATCAATCAAGCGCTTAATAATCGACTGCGAACAAGAAAACTGTAAATCACCTTCGCTTTTTTCCGTAGAAGGAAAATCGTTAGAAGGTAATGTCGCTAAAGTAAAACGACTGCGGCCACTTTTAACGATAACTTTTTGATCTTCCTGAAGGATAAACTCAACCGTTGCGCCATCAGGTAGTGAGCGGCAAATATCGACTAGTTTTTTAGCCGGAATCGTAATTTCTCCGGTATCTTGCACGGGGTTTTCCAATGGTAGTCGAGCGACTATTTCAACTTCTAAATCCGTGCCTGCTAGCGACAAAGTTTCGTTTTCTAAAACTACTAATACGTTAGCTAGTACGGGAAGGGTTTGTCGGCGCTCAACAACACCAGCAACTAACTGTAATGGGACAAGTAACGCTTCACGCGATACGGAAAATTTCATGTGATTTCCCTTTTATTTATTCAATTTATGGGCTTTTATGTATGTAAAACCATCAGAAACACTGTGCCAGTTTGTGTTTTGCTCGATACACAGATCGCACTAACGCTATTACGGCTATTGTTAATAATGTGAGAATTTGTGTATTTATTTTCTATCTCAACGATAGAGATTGGTGTTAACGAAGATATTACTAAACACCAGTAAACATCAATATAACAGCAATATTAGAAAGACGCTTTATTGTACGACAAATATAGTTTTCAATCTCTAATAAGCGATGTGATTGTACTAATTATGTCGTTAAAAGACGCTGTAAGTTCTTCAAATCCTGTTCTATTTCCGTATCCACATCACAGAGTTCTTTTATTTTTCTACAAGCATGCAATACCGTTGTATGATCTCGTCCACCAAAGGCATCTCCTATCTCTGGTAGACTATGATTCGTTAGCTCTTTGGCTAACGACATAGCTACTTGTCTCGGTCGAGCAACCGAGCGACTTCGACGCTTTGATAACAAGTCTGACATTTTCACTTTGTAATATTCACCAACTACTTTTTGAATGTTCCCTATGCTGACTTGCTTATCCTGCAAAGCCAATAGGTCTTTCAGTGCTTCTTTTACTAAATCAACAGTAATAGGCCGCTGAGTAAATGTGGCGTTGGCTATAACGCGTTTTAATGCGCCTTCAAGCTCTCGCACGTTTGAGCGCACCCGCTGAGCAATAAAAAATGCGGCATCATAAGAGAGATCAATTTTAATCTCTGCAGCTCGTTTTAGTAAAATAGCCGCTCGTGTTTCTAGCTCTGGAGGCTCTACTTCTATGGTTAACCCCCAACCAAAGCGTGACTTTAAACGCTCTTCTAAGTTGTTAATTACTTTAGGGTAACGATCGCAAGTTAGAATAATTTGCTGATTGCCTTCTAGTAAGGCATTGAATGTGTGGAAAAACTCTTCTTGCGACCGATCCTTGCCGGCAAAAAACTGGATATCATCAATCAGCAGTGCATCAACTGAACGATAGTAGCGCTTGAAGTCGTTAATCGCATTGAGTTGTAGCGCTTTTACCATATCAGCAACAAAGCGCTCAGAATGCAAATACACGATTTTAGCATTCGGATTACGCCTCGCCATCTCATTACCTACGGCATGCATAAGGTGAGTTTTACCTAAACCCACACCACCATATATAAAGAGTGGATTGTAAGAACCACCCGGGTTTTCAACCACCTGCTGTGCTGCCGCTAGCCCCATTTGATTAGACTTACCTTCAACAAAACTGTCGAAAGTGAATGACTTATTCAATGCACTACGATGCTGTAAGGCACCCTCTACTGAGCTTTGTCTAACCGTAGAATTACGATCTACATTCGCAGGAGTGATTCCACGCTCTAAAGGAGACTCACCTGCTGCATTATAACTACTTATTTGGTCATCACTTATATCCATTCCTGATGACGGTATGTGGCTGCCTGACAAGGTATTAGAGCTTATACCAGCAAAACTAGCTGAGCCAATTACTTCCGCTGAAAGAGCGGGGCCTGTATCGTTATTGTTTGGATTTGATGTTTCTGCCGTTGAAAAATACTCATCTTCGGGTCGATGTTCTGCAGGAGACGGCTCACTTGATATAAAAGACTCCGATTTATCAGCCGATACAATAGCCGATACAATAGATGTTTGTGCTTGCTGCTCAAAACCACTCTGGGCAAGCTGCGAAGATTCATGTTCAACCGTAGTGTGATTATCTTTTACTATTACTGGTGAAGGTGTTTTTGATTGAAAGCGCGGCTGTAATTCAGCGCTCACTTTCAATGTTACCGTATTAGGAGATGGCATTTTTTCCGCAGAAAAATAATGTTGCACAAGCTCTTTTATTCTTTGCAGAAACTTATCGTTAACCCAGTCCAAAATGAAACGATTGGGAGCCAGTAAGCAGAAGTCATGGGGCGACTCTATTGAGTCGTCCACGGTTAAGGGCCGAATCCAAGTATTGAATTGTTGTGAAGATAGCTCTTGCTGTAAAGATAATAGGCATTTTTGCCATACAATCGTTGTCATTCCGTTTTTATCTCCTAAAGCTGGCGGTAAATTCAAATTACCCCTGCCGAACGGTCGTTATTGTTTTTAGTATGATATTAAAAAGAGGGAGAGTTTTTACCCATTAAAAAGCGCGAAAAAAGAGCACTCCATAGCAACGGAATGATTGATTAGCTTTTAATAAAACTGAGCACTTTTATAATTTCAAATTATGCGACGCATTCTACTCCTGTGCAAAAAAAATCGCTATAGTTATCCACAAAAACAACTATTAAAAACCAACAAAAATAAAAAATCACTAGCTTATCAACAACTTGAAAATAAGAAAAAGCAAAAAATCTGTGAACAAAAGTATTTTAAAATAAAGATAAAATGTATAAGTATGTTTATAAGTTGTTTGTTAGTAGTGAATTTCTTGTCCAATAACGGTGTAAAATCGCTGCACCCCTTGTAATACAAGGGATATATCAAATACGATCTAAAATCATAAACCTTACTTATTTAGTAGAATATTCCTTACTTTAAAGATTGCATTTTTTAGGTTAATTCTTTAGAATTCGCGCTCAATTTTTTAGATGGTTAATTTTTACTCTCTTCTTATCTCCATATTCTGAGTCGGGGCAAAGATTAATCGCTATGTAGTACTTATCAGAAGTGCTTAAATAATGCTTTTTTATTCGTAATGATACGTAGTAAGAAGGCTCTATTGATAAATTAAGGCAATTACCATGAAAAGAACATTTCAACCTAGCGTTATCAAACGTAAGCGTAACCACGGTTTCCGTGCAAGAATGGCAACTAAAAGTGGCCGTCAGATCATTGCTCGCCGTCGCGCTAAAGGCCGTAAAGTCCTTTCTGCGTAAGTAGCAATATTTAGCACTTCTATTCAATCTCTGCGTTGCCCTTACACCTTTTGTTGAATAACAAGTATGTGGTTTCACGCCTTTTGGAGAAATCGCATTGACTGTTTTTCGTCGATCACAACGGTTACTCAACGCAGCAGATTTTCAGAATGTATTTTCTGAACCTCCCCTTCGAACCTCACATCAACACTGTCTTATATTGGCAAAACCTAATAATCTAGGTTATAACCGCCTAGGCTTAGTTATTGCGAAAAAAAATATTCGTTTAGCCGTCCATCGCAACCGAATTAAGCGCTTAATTAGAGAAAGTTTTCGCCACCTACCCAGCAATAATGCAGGAATAGATGCTATAGTGCTTGCCCGAAAGGGGTTGGGTGAAGTTGATAATCCTGGTGTAACGCAAATAATGGATAAGCAATGGCTGCGAATTCAAAAAAAAGCACTTTCTTATCAAAAGTAAATAATGGTTTGCTCTGGTTACCTCTAAGCCTAATCAAGTTTTATCAATACATTATTAGTCCTTTATTAGGTCCACGATGCCGTTTTTATCCTAGCTGCTCTCAATACGCAGAAACAGCCTATCAACGCTTTGGGTTTTTTAAAGGAACACTATTAAGTATAAAACGAATAGGAAAATGCCACCCTTGGCATGAGGGCGGTGTTGATTTAGTACCAGATAAAAAAAAGAACACACCCGACTCAAATAACACTTAATATTAACTCTATTATTAATACTACTAAAAGAAGACGTACAACATGAAGATGGATTGGCAACGCACCGCTTACTTATCAGCTATTTTTATTTTAGGATTTTTACTGATTTTTGAATGGAGTGAATTTAGTAAACAACAGCAACTAACCATAGATAATCAAAAAAGTACCGCTGTTACTACCATACCTAATGACACCAGCATCCCATCAACAGAGCAAGTCGTCTCTACTATTGATACGCCAGCAGATGGTGAATTGCCGTCGCTTCCTTCTAGCAATACGATAAACACTGTTGCGGCAGTAGCAAGCGCCAATTCAACTAGTGATCGCTTAATCCATGTCAAAACAGATTCTTTTGATCTGCAAATTGATAAATTAGGGGGAGATATAGTACATGTCGCATTACCTAAACATAAAGTGAGATTAGGTGGCGAAGAAGCGTATACCTTGTTAAAACGTACCGCTGATGCAACTTATGTCGCGCAGAGTGGCATCGTTGGTGTTAATGCTACAGATACTGCTGAAGGACGCCCTCTATTTCTATCCGATAGCAATGAGTATGCTTTATTAGAAGGCGAAGATACACTCAGTGTCGACTTACGCTTAGAGCAAAATGGTGTTCTCATCACCAAACGCTTTACCTTCACTCGTAACGATTACTTAATCAACGTATCTTATGACATCAACAACCAAACCAGTAATGATTGGCAAGGTAATCTTTATGGCCAAATCAAACGAGATAGTCATCAACCCATTGCTACTGCCGATTCTGGTCTGGGTGTAAATCCATACTTAGGCGCAGCAACCAGCGCACCAGATGATAACTACAAAAAAATTAACTTTGACGATCTAGCCGATAATAAAGAGTCATTTACCACTACTGGTGGCTGGGTCGCTATGATTCAGCATTATTTTGTTAGCGCATGGGTTCCAAATAGCGAAACCAATAATAGCTATTCATTGCGTAAACTCAGCGGTAAAGATATTTACTTACTTGGGTTCTCTACACCTGCCGTTACCGTTGCTGCTGGTCAACAAGGTAGCGTATCTGCAGGTTTTTACGTAGGACCAAAAGATATTGACCGCTTGGAAGCTATTGCACCCTATCTTGATCTCACCATCGACTTTGGCTTTTTATGGTGGATTGCTAAACCTATCTTCCACCTACTCATTATGATTCACGATGTTGTCGGTAACTGGGGTTGGTCAATCATTGTATTAACCTTGTTCATTAAAATTGTCTTCTTTTACCCCTCTGCTGTTAGTTATCGTTCGATGGCAAGAATGCGCAAGCTTTCGCCTAAAATGGCGTTATTAAAAGAACGTTTCGGCGATGACAAACAAAAAATGTCACAAGAAATGATGAAGATGTATAAAACAGAAAAAGTGAATCCGATGGGTGGCTGTTTACCTATTCTGATTCAAATGCCTGTCTTTATCTCCCTTTACTGGGTGCTCATGGAGAGTGTCGAATTACGCCACGCTCCTTTTGCCTTATGGATTACCGACTTATCCGTTAAAGATCCTTACTTTGTCTTCCCGTTAATTATGGGTGTGACTATGTATATTCAACAAAAATTAAACCCAACACCGCCAGACCCAATGCAAGCAAAGATTATGCAGTGGATGCCGGTTGCCTTTACCTTTATGTTCCTATGGTTCCCAGCGGGTCTCGTTATCTACTGGGTAACCAATAATACATTGTCTATTATCCAGCAATATATTATTACTCGCAGGATTGAAGCCGAAGACTAAGTGAGGACTGAACTTCTTGCCCAGCATAACAACTGACAGTAATAACAACTACACATATAGCACAGATACCATCGCCGCCATCGCCACTGCCCCCGGCCGTGGTGGTGTCGGTATTATTCGTATCTCTGGTGCTAAAGCTTTAGCCATTGGCGAAAAAATCAGTCAACACCGCCTAACACCTCGTTATGCACACTACGGCGACTTTATTGACCCCGATACCCAAGAAATTCTCGATCAGGGTATTTCTCTATTTTTTCCTAACCCACATTCCTTTACCGGCGAAGACGTTGTAGAGCTTCACGGCCATGGAGGCCCTATTGTTCTCGATCAGTTACTACGTGTCATTACTCGCTCGGGTGCAACATTAGCGAAGCCTGGCGAATTTTCTGAACGAGCATTTTTAAACGATAAAATGGATTTAACCCAAGCAGAAGCCATTGCCGATTTAATAGACGCCAACTCAGAACAAGCCATGCGCAATGCACTAAATAGTTTACAAGGCGTATTTTCTGAACAAATCCACACCTTAGTTGAACAACTCACTCAGTTACGCATCTATGTAGAAGCTGCTATCGACTTCCCCGAAGAAGAAATTGATTTCCTCCAAGATCAACATATACACACTCAGTTACACGACATTCATCGACAATTGAACAAGGTATTTACCCAAGCCAAGCAAGGTGTATTAGTACGAGAGGGTATGAAGGTAGTGATTGCAGGCAAGCCTAACGCCGGTAAGTCCAGCCTGTTAAACGCCCTTGCCGGCAGAGAAGCAGCCATTGTGACCAATATCGCTGGCACGACTCGTGATGTACTACGGGAACACATTCATCTTGATGGTATGCCATTACATATTATTGATACCGCAGGTTTACGCAGCAGCGACGATGTAGTTGAACAAATTGGTATCGAAAGAGCATGGGTTGAGATAGAGCAAGCTGATCGAATATTACTCTTAATTGATAGGACTAATTACAATGTAGATACCCCCGATATCAATACTGAAATTAGACAGTTTATCGACGATAACAAACATAAAAACATCGATATATCCCGAATTTCGGTGATATGTAACAAAATTGATCAATCCGGTATAACACCAAACACTTCTATGATTGATAATGTTCCCGTCATTTACTTATCTGCTAAAGCCAATACCGGTATTGAACTATTAGTGAGTCACCTGAAATCCGTGATGGGTTATAAAAATACGGCTGAAGGTGGCTTTACGGCTAGAAGACGCCATTTAGACGCCCTCACACGTGCAGATGAGTCGTTGGTTCATGCTACACAACAACTGCAACAGGGTGCCGGTGAACTTCTAGCCGAAGATTTGCGACTATCACAACAGTATCTCGGTGAAATCACCGGTGAAGTTAGCGCAGATGATCTATTAGGAAAAATTTTTTCTAGTTTTTGTATTGGTAAATAATCATTACGCGCTCAAGTGGTGATCCTTTTAAACCCTAGCTAGCCGCATTACTTTTATAAGACTCTCTTCTTATATAGCTAGTCATATAGCAGCTTATATAGCTTTTTCCTACGGCCTTTTCATTTACTTAAAGCAACTGCTACGAAGCTAACTATATAAAGTCAGCTTACTTCTTATCTAGTTAACCTTTTCTAATCTTTATTTTTCCACAAAAAAACACCAACTTATCCACAGATAATCAGTTACATAAAACACTTAGATAAAGTTATTAACATTTATTCACAGGTTTCAACTGTAATACCTTGATATACAAACAATTTATTAATTTTTAAAAAAGAAGGGATTTACTCTCTTTATAAAAAAGAGTGTTTTATGTGTATATCCACTGAAATAAACGGGATAAATAGGAATGGCATAATCGGGGCTTATTAATCGTCAAAGTTATTTTTAGTTATCACCCTTATGTAATCAGTTAACTGGCAAGATAATATCGTTATTTTAGTCTACTTATACTTTAACTATCTTATTGATATTAAAGGATAATAGTTACTTTTCAACAGAAAAATAGCTAAGTAGTAATAACATCTATAGTAAGTAATACTATTAACATATATTTATTTCTGACTAACCATTTATTCTTATCTAACTGCTTAGATAGATAAGCTATCGCTTTTAATGAATATTTAAGTGTAGTTTATTAATTCTATTTTGCTAATTAATGTAAATTATTATTGATTAATTATTAAACACCTTTTGCTCAACCATCAATAAATCCCTATACTAGCGACCCTTTTATTTTGGCTTATTTATCCTCCTGACCATAAAAGGTTATATAGATGGCCATAAGGATTATTTCTTCTTTACCCTATTTGATATAAAACTATGAATTATTCTCACCACTACGATGTAATTGTTATTGGCGGCGGTCATGCTGGAACAGAGGCTTGTTTGGCTGCTGCTCGTATGGGTTGCTCTACTTTATTACTGACTCACAATATCGAAACTCTAGGGCAGATGTCGTGTAACCCAGCTATTGGTGGTATTGGGAAAAGTCATTTAGTGAAAGAAATTGATGCTATGGGCGGTGCGATGGCTCAGGCAACGGACAAAGGCGGTATTCAATTTCGTGTGCTTAATTCTCGCAAAGGCCCAGCGGTAAGAGCGACTCGTGCACAAGCGGATCGAGTCTTATATAAAGCAGCGGTTAGGGAGATCCTTGAAAACCAGGAAAACCTGCAAATTTTTCAACAATCAGTGGATGATTTGATTATAGAGGGTGACACCGTGAAAGGGGTGGTCACTCAAATGGGCCTTAAATTCTACGGAACATCTGTTGTTCTAACGGCGGGTACTTTTTTAGGCGGTAAAATCCATATAGGATTAGAAAATCACTCTGGTGGACGTGCGGGCGACCCACCCTCTATAGCCCTTGCTGATCGTCTACGTGAATTTCCTTTGCGTGTAGATCGCCTAAAAACCGGTACACCGCCGCGTATTGATGCAAAATCGGTCGATTTCAGCCAACTGCAAGAACAGTGGGGAGATACTCCTCTGCCCGTTATGTCGTATATGGGAAATGTTGCTGATCACCCAGAACAAGTCTGTTGTTGGATTACCTATACCAATCAAAAAACCCATGACATTATTCGATCAGGCATGGATCGTTCACCGATGTACACGGGGGTTATTGAAGGCGTTGGGCCGCGTTACTGCCCTTCTATCGAAGATAAGGTGAGTCGCTTTGCCGACAAAGATAGCCATCAAATTTTTATTGAACCAGAAGGCTTAAAAACCCACGAACTTTATCCTAACGGTATTTCCACTAGCTTACCGTTTGATGTTCAGCTTGAATTAGTCCGTTCGATTAATGGTTTTGAAAATGCACATATTATGCGTCCGGGTTACGCCATCGAATATGATTATTTTAATCCGCAAGATTTACAATCAAGCTTAGAGACTCGTTGTATTAATGGCTTATTTTTCGCAGGCCAAATTAATGGGACAACCGGTTATGAAGAAGCGGGTGCGCAAGGCTTACTTGCTGGTTTAAATGCGGGCCTACGCGCTCAAGATAAAGAATTGTGGTGTCCTCGTCGCGACCAAGCGTATATTGGCGTTATGGTAGACGACTTAATAACACTGGGTACACAAGAACCTTACCGGATGTTTACCAGCCGAGCAGAACATCGTTTACTGTTACGAGAAGACAATGCTGACAGCCGTTTAACGGAAAAAGCGCGCGAGTTAGGATTAATTGATGATGTGCGTTGGCAAGCGTTTAACGAGAAAAAAGAATCCATTGCCAAAGAAGAACAACGTTTAAAAACCACTTTTGTTCAGGTCAATAGTGATCAAGCAAATGCTCTAATGGAAAAAATAAAAACACCGTTGACTCGTGAATACAGCTTAATGGAATTATTAAAGCGACCGGAACTGGCTTATACCGATTTAGGCGACTTGTTTTCGCAAGAAAGCGAGCTCGGAGACGCTACTCTAAAAATAGACCCGCAAGTTAGTCAACAAATAGAAATTAGTGCTAAGTATTCAGGGTATATCCAACGTCAAGAAGAAGAAGTAAAACGACTACGACAGCATGAAGAAACGCCATTACCAATTGATTTTGATTATTCGACAGTAGAGGGCTTATCGAATGAAGCGAAACAAAAACTCATGACAATGAAACCAGAAAGTTTGGGTCGTGCATCCCGCATTCAAGGCATCACACCGGCAGCTATTTCTTTGTTGTTAGTGTATTTGAAAAAACGCGGCTTACTCCGAAAAATAAAAAACCAATAATAATTTCAATGCTAAAAAATTAAGCTGTTCTGAATATTTTTATATCGGCACTCAAGGAGCATTTTCAAATCTGAGTGTCGAGATAAGATCAGAATAAAAAATATAAATAAACTGAAAAGATAAATTTGTGATAGACAACATTAAATGTGAGAAAGCACTTCGTGATGGCGTAGCGAAAATGAATATCGTCATTAGCGATAAAAAAATACAGCTGCTAATGGCCTACTTATCAGAATTTGTTAAGTGGAATAAAGCCTACAATCTATCCGCTATTCGTGACCCTCTAGTGATGGTCGAAAAGCATTTGTTAGATAGCCTAGTGTTAGCGCCATTTTTAGAAAAAGAAATAAAAAAAGCCATAGATAAACAACAGCCACTAATTGAGCGTATTATTGACGTGGGTACTGGAGGTGGGTTACCGGGTATTCCATTAGCTATTATTTTTCCAGAAATAGATTTTACTCTACTCGATAGTAATGGAAAAAAGACACGATTTTTATTTCAAGTGAAAACACAGCTCGCACTAAAAAATGTGACCATTGAGAATACTCGGGTTGAATCTTATCAACCCGGAAACTACTTCTCCATTGTTATGAGTCGAGCCTTCGCTAGCTTACGGGATATGGTTACTGGTAGTGGGCACTTACTTGATGAGGGTGGTCGTTTTTGGGCAATGAAAGGTGTCTACCCAGAAAATGAATTGAGAGATTGTGAAAAACACGCTATTGTCGATGCTTTTTATCCATTGACCGTCCCGAATATGGATGGAGAGCGACACTTGTTGATATTAACACCTGTTGTATGAGCTTGCTTGGATACCTAATGATGTATAAAAACTCTAAAATGTAATAAGCATAACCAATATTCAGCGCTTAGCTCTCAGAATAATGATAATGAGTAGAGGCTAGAAGCTAAAAAAAGAGAATTCTCAGTGAATAAAATCTATGCAATAGCAAATCAAAAAGGCGGCGTGGGCAAAACCACCACATGCGTGAATTTAGCCGCATCATTGGTGGCTATTAAAAAACGCGTACTGTTGATAGATATAGATCCTCAGGGCAATGCGACAATGGGTAGCGGTGTGAATAAAAGTGACGTGCCATTATCGATTTATGATGTATTGGTTGAGGACTGTCTCATTGCTGATGCTCAACAATTATCTCCAAGCGGAAAATTTTCAGTAATCGCCGCGAACGATGATTTAACGGCTGCGGAAGTACAGCTATTAGATTTACCTGAAAAACAATTTCGCTTACGCAATGCCTTGGCAGTGGTGAAAGATCAATATGATTATATTTTGATCGACTGCCCCCCTTCATTAAATATGCTCACACTAAATGCATTAGCAGCATGTGATGGCGTTATTATTCCCATGCAATGTGAGTATTATTCTTTAGAAGGTATTTCTGCGTTGATGAAAACTATCAACCAAATACAGCAACAGCTTAACCCTTCATTATCCATCGAAGGGATTGTACGTACTATGTATGATCCGCGTAGCACGTTAACGAATGACGTGTCAGACCAACTCAAAGAATATTTTGGCGATAAACTCTATCAAACGTGCATCCCACGTAATGTGCGTTTAGCTGAAGCCCCTAGCTTTGGTCAGCCAGCGCTGATATATGATCGACAATCTAAGGGGGCTATTGCTTATTTGGCATTAGCGGGAGAATTTGTTCGTCGCAGTGAGCGTGCACAAAAACACGTATAGGAAAGAAGCCTCAGACTTTAAATAAGAGGCTCTCAAGATATAACACGACAAGTATTAAGAGCATAATATGGCAACAAGAAGAAAAGGCTTAGGTCGCGGTTTAGATGCATTAATGGGCGCCGGCACCCGCCAGCAAGAACCTGCAGTTTCGGTGCAGGATGCGATAGAGCAAGTTCAATCACCATCGGCCGATATTAATGGACAGCTCAAATATGTGCCAGTAGAGCTAATACAGCGTGGTAAATACCAGCCTCGACGAGATATTAATCAGGAAGCATTAGAAGAGTTAGCTTCGTCAATACGCTCACAAGGGGTAATGCAGCCCATTGTGATTCGTCCTATAGCGGAAAATAAATACGAAATTATTGCGGGTGAACGTCGTTGGCGAGCGAGTCAGCTAGCCGGACTAGATAAAATTCCCGCCGTTATTCGAGATGTTCCTGATGAAGCGGCGATTGCCATGGCGCTTATTGAGAATATCCAACGCGAAGATCTTAATCCATTAGAAGAAGCTGTAGCATTAAAGCGATTACAAGATGAGTTTGAGCTTACCCATCAGCAAGTCGCAGAAGCGGTAGGTAAATCAAGAACCGCCGTTACTAATTTATTACGTTTAATTGCTTTGGACGAAGAAGTAAAAAAATTACTCGAACATGGTGATATAGAAATGGGCCACGCTCGTGCCATGCTGAGTTTAACCAATGATAGACAGCGAATCGTAGCAAGTGAAGTGGTTGCAAAAAGCTTATCTGTTCGTCAAGCAGAAGCACTCGTTAGGCGAACAATAGAAGAAATAAATAAACCTGCAGAACAAAAAACATTCCATAATCCTGATCTTGGAAAGCTTGAACAAGGGATTTCTGAAAAAGTAGGTGTGCCTGTCATGCTTCAACATAGCGCAAAAGGTAAAGGCAAGTTGGTTCTAAAATACAATAATTTAGATGAATTAGATGGTATTTTGCACCATCTTGGTTACGAACAGTAACATTAAGTATTGAATCATCTAGAGCAAGTCCCTATAATTGCGCTCGCTCCGTCTAAGAGCTTAGTGATAAACGAGTAAATAGATAAATAAAATTTACCTTGAATCGATCCTAGTTCTACAGATAAAGCGTAAAAGACGGCGGAGAGAAAAGATGGTAAAAACAGATAGTCAGAAAACGGCAAATGATAGTTAATGGGTAAAACCATCCAGACTAAAAAAACCACTACCGAAAAAATACCCGGTTCTGGTTTAGGCAGCGCCAACAGCACAAACGCTGATAGCAATAAGCCAGTCACTCTCAAGCGTCTCACTACCATCTGGCTACAGCAAATCATCATTATTGTTGTAGTAAGTATCATAGTTAGTTGGATCAAATCCAAAGCAGATTACTCAGTACTTGTTGGCGGGATGATTTATTTAATACCTAACATGTACTTTGCCTTGTATGCCTTTCGGTATCGAGGTGCTCATGCAGCACGATTTGTGCTATTGAGCTTTTATCGTGGTGAAATGGGAAAGTTTTTATTATCTGGCGTAGGTTTCGCAATCGCGTTTACGTTAGTTAAGCCGCTAGATGTGTTATTGCTCTTTAGTATTTATATAGCATTAACATGTATACAGTGGATACAACTCGCAATGATCAAATAGATTGATGCGGTAAAACCAAAAAAGCGTATTTTATTGGTGTTCGTGTTTGAGCATATTAAGTAAATACACAAAGACCTAAGGTAAATAGACGGTATGGCTGGCGAACAGACCTCAACTGAATATATTCAGCATCACTTGCAGAACTGGACCTATGGTAAGTTGCCGGAAGGTTATACTCGCTATGATGGTGAAGTACTTACTGAATCTACTTGGGTATCAGCCCACTCCTCTCAAGAAGCAAAAGATATGGGGTTTTCAGCAGTTCATGTTGATACGCTAGGATGGTCTATATTTTTGGGTGCCCTGTTTATTTTTATCTTTTCTCGTGTTGCGAAAAAAGCAACTGCTGATACGCCTTCAGGCTTACAAAGTTTTGTAGAGTTAGTGGTGAGTTTTGTTGATAACACCGTAAAAGATACCTTCCACTACAAAAATAGCATGATTGCCCCGATGGGCTTAACCATTTTTTGTTGGGTGTTCATTATGAATGCGATGGATTTAATTCCTGTTGATTGGATTCCGCATTTCGTTGCTAATGTCATTGTTGGTGACCCGCATTTCTACTTTAAAGTCGTCCCTACCACAGATCCAAATGCAACATTAGGTATGGCGGTTGGTGTATTTTTGTTAATGATATTTTTTAGTATTAAACAAAAAGGCGCTGTTGGGTTTATAAAAGAATTAACATTTCACCCGTTTTCTCCGCCTACCAAAGGTTTGGGCATTCTTTTAGCGCCAGTATTGATTGCTATTAACTTTATTCTTGAAACTGTCTCGTTGATTGCTAAACCTATCTCATTAGGCTTACGGTTATTCGGCAACTTGTATGCCGGAGAGATGATTTTTATATTGATTGCCATTATGTTTGGCGCAGGATTCTTATTAGGGTTGTTTGCAGGTGTACTACAATGGGCGTGGGCAGTATTCCACATCCTAGTAATTACACTTCAAGCGTTTGTGTTTATGGTGTTGACTACTGTTTATATGGCAATGGCACACGATAATCATGATGAGCACTAATAATTAATGAAAACCTTTGTTTTATTTTTTTAAATTAAAATCACTTTGTAGGAGAAGATGATGGAAGCCGTTGGTTTAGTATATGTAGCAAGTGCGTTATTGATTGGTCTAGGTGCTTTAGGTACTGCGATTGGTTTCGGTACATTAGGTGGAAAATTGTTAGAAGGCGCTGCTCGTCAGCCAGAACAAGCCCCTGCCCTTCAAGGTAAAATGTTTCTAATGGCTGGTCTATTAGATGCGGTACCAATGATCGGTGTAGGTATTGGCATGTACTTGATTTTTGTTGTTGCTCCTGGTTTAGCTGGTTAATAACAACTTTCTAGTCGTATTTTAATCTTAACCAAGAGGTGTTGGTGTGAATATCAACCTAACATTAATCGGACAAACGATTACGTTTTTTATCTTTGTCTTCTTTTGCTGGAAGTTTGTCTGGCCTGCATTAATTGCTGTAATGCAAGAACGCGAGCAAAAAATAGCAGAAGGTCTTCAAGCGGCAGAACGTGCTGATAAAGATCTTGAGCTTGCACAGAAAAAAGTCGGTGAGCAGTTAACAGAAGCTAAAAAACAAGCATCAGAAATTGTAGAGCAAGCGAACAAGCGTGCAATACAATTGGTTGATGAAGCGAAGGATCAAGCGAAAGTTGAAGCCGACCGCATCATCGTTGCAGCGAAAGCGGAAATTGAACAAGAAGCCAATCGTGCTAAAGAAGAATTGCGCGGTAAAGTCGGTGCCCTAGCTATTGCTGGTGCAGAGAAAATTCTTGGGCAATCTGTTGATGCTAAATCTCATAACGATTTAGTAAACAAATTAGCCGCCGAGTTGTAATAAGCTTCTAAGAGAGACATCGCATGGCAGAATTAATTACCTTAGCTCGTCCCTATGCAAAAGCAGCTTTTGAGTACGCTCGCACCGGAAAGAGTCTTGATGTTTGGTCATCATCACTAGCCGTCGTTGCGGGTGTAATACAGCAGCCTGTAGTAGAAGAGAATTTAGATTCTCCTACAAAGACATCGGAACAGAAAGCCGCACTAGTAATTGAGCTGTGTGGTGAGGAAATAGATGCTAAAGTCAAAAACTTTGTTGCGGTTATGGCCGACAATAAACGCTTGGGGCTTTTAGTAGAAGTACAACAGCTATTTGAAGACTTTAAGTCTCAGCAAGAAAAATTCTCTGACATAAAAGTTAGTAGCGCTTTCAAACTAGATAGCGCAGTCGAGAAAACACTTACTGATAAACTAAGAAAAGCATTAGATAGTGAAGTGGCTTTATCAACTAGCATTGATAAGTCTTTAATCGGTGGCGTTGTAATTCGCGCCGGCGATATGGTAATTGATGGGTCAGTTCGTGGTCGTTTGGCCAAGCTATCTGAAACCATTGGTTTAAATTGATTCAAATAAACGTATTAAACGACAACCACCGAAATGGGGTAAGAGGAACAGAGCATGCAGCAGCTGAATCCTTCAGAAATCAGTGAAATTATTAAGAATCGTATCGATTCTTTAGACGTCAGCAGTGAAGCCAAAAATGTAGGCACTGTTGTTTCCGTTACCGACGGTATTATCCGTATCCATGGCCTAGCAGATGCTATGTATGGTGAGATGATCGAGTTTGACGGTGGCGTTTATGGTATGGCACTTAACTTAGAGCGCGACTCAGTAGGTGCAGTAGTTCTTGGAGACTATCAAACGATAGCGGAAGGACAAAGCTGTAAATGTACAGGACGTATTCTTGAAGTACCTGTTGGCCCAGAACTACAAGGTCGCGTTGTCGATGCGTTGGGTATTCCAATCGATGGTAAAGGTCCTGTTGATGCAAAACAAACCGATGCGATTGAAAAAATTGCACCGGGTGTAATTGCACGTCAATCAGTAGATCAGCCAGTACAGCTAGGTCTTAAAGCCATTGATGCAATGGTGCCTGTTGGTCGTGGTCAGCGAGAGTTAATTATTGGTGATCGCCAAACAGGCAAAACGGCGATTGCGGTTGATGCCATCATCAACCAAAAAGGCAAAGGCATTAAATGTATTTATGTTGCTATTGGCCAGAAAGCCTCTTCAATTGCGTCAGTAGTACGTAAGTTAGAAGAGCACGGCGCAATGGAACATACTATTATTGTTGCTGCTACTGCTTCCGATCCTGCTGCAATGCAGTTTTTAGCACCATTTGCTGGTTGCACTATGGGCGAATATTATCGCGACCGTGGTGAAGATGCGTTGATCATTTATGATGATTTAACCAAGCAAGCATGGGCTTATCGTCAAATTTCTTTATTACTTCGTCGTCCTCCTGGTCGTGAAGCGTATCCTGGTGATGTTTTCTATCTACATTCACGTTTATTAGAGCGTGCATCTCGCGTCAGCACGACTTATGTAGAAGAGTTCACTAAAGGTGAAGTAAAAGATAAAACAGGCTCACTAACGGCATTACCTATTATTGAAACTCAAGCGGGCGATGTATCTGCATTTGTACCGACTAACGTAATTTCGATTACTGATGGCCAAATCTTCCTTGATACAGATCTCTTTAATTCAGGTATTCGTCCAGCAATGGATGCCGGTATTTCAGTATCTCGTGTTGGTGGTGCAGCGCAATCTAAGATAGTTAAGAAACTATCTGGTGGTATTCGTACCGCACTAGCACAATATCGTGAGCTAGCCGCGTTCTCACAGTTCGCTTCTGACCTTGATGATGCAACCAAAGCACAGCTAGATCAAGGTGAAAGCGTTACTGAGTTAATGAAACAAAAGCAGTACACGCCACTCTCTATTGCTGAGATGGGTGTTGTGTTGTTTGCTGCTAACGAAGGCTATTTGACTGACATTGACGTTGCTAAAATTGGTGCATTCGAATCTGCTTTATTGTCTTATATGGCAAGTGAGCATGGCGCATTGATGGATCAAATTAATGAGAGCGGCAATTATAACGATGAAATTTCATCGACATTTAAATCTGCACTAGAAGCGTTTAAATCAACACAAACGTGGTAGTTTAAAAAATGGAGTCAGATCAATATTTATATTGATCCGTCACCGTTTTTGAACACTAGACTTTCACTAATAGTCGGAAAAGAAGATGGCAGTCGGAAAAGAAATTCGTACTCAAATCTCGAGTATTACAAGCACACAAAAAATTACTAATGCAATGCAAATGGTTGCTGCTAGTAAAATGCGTAAAGCTCAAGAGCGTATGCAATTGGGTAAGCCTTATGCACAACGTATTAGAAATGTTGTTGGGCATCTTGCAAATGCTAATCCAGAGTACAATCATATGTACCTGCAGGAGCGCGAAGTTAAGCGTGTTGGCTTCATTATTGTCTCTACAGATCGAGGCTTGTGTGGCGGTTTAAATATCAATGCGTTTAAAACAGCTGTTAAGTCGATGAAACAATGGGCCGATCAAGAAGTTGAAATCGATTTATGTCTAATTGGCGCAAAAGCATCCGCTTTCTTTAACAGCTATGGCGGTAATATCGAAGCAGCAGTCAGAGATATTGGTGAAAGACCTTCGGTGTCTGATCTTATTGGTACTGTTAAAGTGATGCTTGATGCTTATAGTGATTCAAAAATTGACCGCTTATTTTTGGTTAATAACGAATTCGTTAATACCATGACGCAAAGCCCAGAAGTTAATCAACTATTACCTTTGCAAGCGGAAGATGATACCAAGTTAAAACATACTTGGGATTACCTCTACGAGCCAAGTGCAAAAGAACTACTTGATGGACTATTGATTCGTTATATTGAATCACAGGTTTATCAAGCCGTCGTCGAGAACGCTGCATGTGAGCAAGCGGCTCGTATGATCGCAATGAAAAGTGCAACCGACAATGCTGGCGATATGATTGATAACTTACAATTGGTCTATAACAAAGCCCGTCAAGCAGCGATTACTCAAGAACTATCTGAAATCGTTAGTGGTGCATCAGCGGTTTAATTTTTTCTAACATTTCAATGGGGTCAGAGTCGATTGGGTTTGACGCCGTTGAAGAAGAATGCAAATAAAAGGAAAGATTCGAATCCAATCGACTCTGACCCCATTGAAAATCAAATATAGAGGACTCGGAAATGAGTAGCGGACGTATTGTACAAATTATTGGTGCCGTGATTGATGTGGAATTTCCACGTGATTCAGTACCCAAAGTCTATGACGCGCTTACTGTGAGTGAAAAAGGCTTAACACTAGAAGTTCAACAGCAATTAGGTGACGGCGTTGTTCGCGCTATTGCAATGGGTTCATCTGAAGGCATCAGCCGAGGCCTAGAAGTAGCAAATAGTGAAGCGCCAATTTCAGTACCTGTAGGGACTGAAACACTAGGCCGTATTATGGATGTACTAGGTAGCCCAATTGATGAATGTGGCCCTATTGGTGAACAAGAGCGTATGCCAATTCACCGTAAAGCTCCTGCTTATGATGAGCTATCTGCTTCTGAAGAACTACTAGAAACTGGTATTAAAGTTATCGATCTTGTTTGCCCATTTGCTAAGGGTGGTAAAGTCGGTTTGTTTGGTGGTGCTGGTGTTGGTAAAACCGTCAACATGATGGAATTAATTAATAACATCGCATTACAACATAGCGGCCTATCTGTATTTGCTGGTGTTGGTGAGCGTACTCGTGAAGGTAATGATTTCTATCATGAGATGCAAGAAGCTGGCGTTGTTGATGTCGAAACCTTTAGCAATTCAAAAGTTGCCATGGTTTACGGTCAAATGAATGAGCCTCCAGGTAACCGTTTACGCGTTGCACTAACTGGCTTAACTATGGCTGAAAAATTCCGTGACGAAGGTAAAGATGTATTGTTGTTTGTTGATAACATCTACCGTTATACGCTTGCGGGAACGGAAGTATCAGCACTACTTGGCCGTATGCCATCAGCGGTAGGTTATCAGCCTACACTAGCTGAAGAAATGGGTGTTTTCCAAGAGCGTATTACCTCTACAAAAACGGGTTCAATTACTTCCATTCAAGCGGTATATGTACCCGCGGATGATTTAACCGATCCATCGCCTGCAACGACGTTTGCTCACTTGGATTCAACCGTTGTACTTTCACGTGATATCGCTTCAAAAGGTATTTACCCAGCAGTTGATCCACTAGGTTCCACCTCTCGTCAGCTTGATCCATTAATTATTGGTAACGAGCACTATGATATAGCGCGTGGCGTACAAACTGTACTTCAACGTTATAAAGAACTTAAAGATATTATTGCTATCTTGGGTATGGACGAGTTGTCAGAAGAAGACAAACAAAGCGTAACACGCGCACGTAAAATCGAGCGTTTCTTGTCGCAACCATTCTTCGTAGCAGAAGTATTTACTGGCTCTCCTGGTAAATATGTATCGCTAAAAGAAACTATTCGTGGTTTCCAAGGTATCTTAGCGGGTGAGTACGACAACCTTCCAGAACAGGCGTTCTATATGGTTGGTACAATCGACGAAGCAATAGAAAAAGCGAAAAACATGTAAAATAATAGGGTCAGAGTCGTCGACTCTGACCCTATTATTTTTTCTTTCGATAAAGAGGTTAAGTTATGGCGATGACACTCCACTGCGACATCGTTAGTGCCGAAAAGCAAATTTTTTCTGGCCTAGTTGAGATGGTTGTTGCTGCAGGAACAGAAGGTGATTTAGGTATTGGCTATGGCCATGCTCCTTTATTATCTGGTTTACAACCTGGCCCGATCCGAGTAATTACTCAATCTGGTGAGGAAGAGGTTTTCTATATTTCTGGTGGTTATGTAGAAGTACAACCGCATGTAGTCACTGTACTAGCGGATACAGCATTACGAGCAGAAGATATGGATGAAGCTGCTGCACAGCAAGCAAAAGCAGCAGCAGAAAAAGACCTAGCTAACCGCAATGGAGAATTTGATTATTCTGCAGCGGCCGTACAATTGGCAGAAGCATCTGCCCAATTACGTACACTACAAGCCATTCGTAAAAAAATGGGTAAATAGACAAAGACTATTTACATCTAGTGATTATTGACTAAAAAAAGGGTAGCATTAGCTACCTTTTTTTGTGCACGTTTGTTTTTGCCAGCCTTGCTTTTTTATATTTTCCTTATTAGAAGGACACAGATACTCTTATGTTAACCACTGTTATTCTCGCGGCCGGTAAAGGTACGCGAATGAAATCATCACTTCCTAAAGTTCTGCACCCTATTGCTGGCAAGCCACTGTTAAAACATGTGATTGATACGGCAAAACAAGTGAGTAGCCATGCAATCAATATTGTTGTTGGCCATGGGGCAGAAGAGGTAAAACAGCATATCAACGTAACAGAAAATATTAACTTTATTGTGCAACAACAACAATTAGGCACGGGTCATGCCGTTCAGCAAGCCCTGCCCTATCTCGATGACAGTTCAGTTGTACTTATTTTATATGGTGATGTACCTCTTATAGAAGAAAAAACACTAAAACGATTAATTGGTGTTGTTGATGAAAAAAGTTTAGGCTTATTAACAGTAACGTTAAAAGACTCAAATGGTTATGGACGAATAGTACGCAATGAATCTAATCAAGTTATCGCTATTGTTGAACAAAAAGATGCATCAGAAAATGAACTGAAAATTAAGGAAGTTAATACCGGTGTTATGGCGGTTAATGCGTTACATTTGAAAGAGTGGCTTCCACTTTTATCTAACAATAACGCTCAAGGTGAGTATTATCTTACAGACATCATTGCGTTAGCAAAAAGCCAAGGCGTGAATATTCATACAGAACAGCCTAGTCATGAATGGGAAGTGTTAGGTGTCAATGATAGGCGCCAACAAGCAGCACTTGAACGTATCTACCAATCCAATTTAGCAGAAAAGCTGTTAATTGATGGTGTAACGTTAATAGATCCTTCTCGTTTTGATTGCAGAGGAGAACTTGCCGTTGGTAATGACGTTATTATTGATATTAATTGTATTCTTAAAGGAAATGTCAGTATTGGTGATAATGTTAAAATTGGTGCAAATTGTATTATTGAAAATTCAATAATAGCGGCAGGAACTGAGATTAAAGATCATTGTATTTTGGACGGTGCGACACTAGAAGAAAACTGTATTGTTGGCCCCTTTGCTCGTTTACGGCCAGGTAGCGTGTTGGCGGAACAAGTGAAGATAGGCAACTTTGTCGAAACTAAAAAAGTTACGATCAGTAAACGAAGCAAAGTAAATCACTTAAGTTATGTTGGTGATGCGATTTTGGGTGAAGACGTTAATGTAGGTGCGGGCACGATTACTTGTAATTATGACGGGGTTAATAAACATCAAACGATTATTGGCGATAATGTTTTTGTAGGCTCAAACTCGGCTCTTATCGCGCCCGTTACCATAGAAAGCGGCTCAACTATCGGTGCGGGATCAACTATTAATCGATTAGTTGAAAAAGAAACACTAGCACTAACTCGCGCACCACAAAAAACCTATAGAGAATGGTCAAGACCGACTAAATTAACTAAAAGCTCCAAGTAGTTTATTTAAAAATGTAGTGTTACTAATTTAATGTAAAAATTTGAAGAGAAAATTATGTGTGGAATTGTTGGTGCAGCGGCACAAAGGAATGTGACAGAAATATTATTAGAAGGCTTACGGCGCCTAGAATATAGGGGCTATGACTCAGCAGGTCTTGCTGTCATTGAAAAAAACGCTGAAAACGACATCAGTATCGCTATTCGTAAAGAAACAGGAAAAGTCGTTAATCTTGAAGAATCGTTAAAGCGAGAGCCAACAAAAGGTCATGTTGGTGTTGCGCATACTCGTTGGGCAACACATGGCAAACCAACAAAAAATAATGCACACCCTCATCGCTCATCAAATATTACTCTTGTACATAACGGTATTATTGAAAATCACCAAGCACTAAGAGAAAGCTTAATAAAAAAAGGTTATCGTTTTTTAAGCGATACCGATACAGAAGTTGTCGTACATTTAATAGAAGACTTTTCAAAACAAGTAAAAAGTTTAAAAGAGGCAGTGCAATTAAGTGTCGAAAAGTGTGAAGGCGCGTACGCATTAGGTGTTATTAGTGATAAAGAACCGGATATTTTAATAGCTGCACGAAAAGGTAGCCCGTTAGTCATTGGCATGGGAATAGAAGAAAACTTTATTGCTTCAGATCAATTAGCTTTACGTCAAGTGACTGATAGGTTTATCTATTTAGAAGAAGGTGACGTTGCTGAAATTTCTTCATCCCATATCGCTATTAACGATAAAGAAGGGAATGTTGTAGAGCGAAAAAAAGTAAAGTTAACAGGGAATGAGCAATCAGCTAGTCGCGGCGAATATCGCCACTATATGCTGAAAGAAATTTACGAGCAACCAGAACTTATTCAACAGACTTTACAGGGGCGACTGGGAAAAACACGCGTGTTAGAAGAATGTTTTGGCACAGAAGCGGCCGCTATTTTCGACCAGACACAACATGTTCAACTGCTCGCATGTGGAACAAGCTATCACGCAGCCTTAGTGGCAAAATACTGGATAGAGTCCATAGCAAACGTACATTGTACAGTAGAGATTGCGAGTGAATTTCGTTATAGAAAAGCTTATATTCCAGCAAACACTTTAGTGGTTACCATCTCACAATCAGGTGAAACAGCGGACACATTAGCAGCCTTACAAAAAATAAAACAGCAAGGTATTTTAGCCGCGCTCACTATTTGTAATGTGCCTAATAGCGCTTTAGTAAGAGAATCTCACCTATCGTTAATGACAGAAGCTGGGCCAGAAATTGGTGTTGCATCAACAAAAGCATTTACCACACAATTAGTTGCTTTAAGGTTACTGACTATTGTCTTGGGTAGACGAAATGGCGTGACGGTTGAGCAAGAAGCATCAATGGTTGAAGAGCTGCAACAGTTACCAGCATTATGCAGCGAAGTCCTTACATTGGACAAAGCAATCGAAAAAATGAGCGAGCAGTTTATCGAAAAACATCATGCCTTATTTTTAGGTAGAGGTATTCAGTATCCGATTGCTGCAGAAGGTGCGCTGAAACTTAAAGAAATCTCTTATATTCATGCCGAAGCTTATCCTGCAGGAGAACTTAAGCATGGGCCATTGGCATTAGTTGATGCAGATATGCCAATCATCGCCGTTGCCCCTAATGATGACTTGTTAGATAAACTGAAGTCGAATTTAGAAGAAGTACAAGCACGTGGAGGCCAATTATTTGTTTTTGCTGATACCGAAGCAAACTTTACAAGCACGAAAGAATGCCAAGTAATTGACCTACCCAAAGTATCAGAGGGAATATCCCCCATCGTATTTACTATTCCATTACAGCTATTTTCTTATTATGTAGCCGTTTTAAAAGGCACCGATGTAGATCAGCCTAGAAACTTAGCTAAGTCAGTCACAGTAGAGTAACCATCCTATAAATAGAAATCGTTTGCCTTCGATCATAATGATCTGGAGGTAAACGGTATCTGTGTTCCCTGTTCCTGATTTCCCTCTCCCCCCCTTCCCTGACATCTTGATTTCAACAAGGCTGATAACGTTTACATTTCTTATAAAAACCCTGTCGATCTATCAATAATAATATAACTACAGACAACATAAATACTGCAGAAGGCAGAAGCTTATCTATACTTAGTATTATTCATTATTGAGGAATATGGGTATGAGTATTAAGTTGCGGTTATTTTTGTTGGTAGGTGTTTTTGTCGCACTTATTGGATCGGGTCTAATTGGGTTGAATATATGGGCGGCGAACGCGCAGTTTGATGCGAAGGTGATTAATCTAGCGGGACGTCAACGTATGCTAACGCAAAAAATGACCAAAGAAATGTTGTTTATTTTGGCCGGTCAAGATCAAACGGAAGCATTAGGGAAAACAAAAAATCTTTTCCAAACAACGTTAGCAGGCTTGATTCTCGGTAATGAGGAAATGGGTTTACCAGCAGCACCAAGCGCACAAATATTAGACCAATTGACACTCGTAGAAGAGTTATGGGCGAAATTTAGTGTGTCTTTGGATAAAGCACTAGCGACTAAAGACCAGACATTATTATCAGCTCTAACGGTTGATTCAGTCACCATTTTAAAAGAAATGAATGCCGCAGTTAAAATGTTCGAGCAAAATAGCAATCAAAAAATGGGCGCGTTAAAACTACAAGGGATTATTTTTTTTGTGATTTCTATTGTTAACGCTATTTTTGCCTATCTATTAATAGATAAAAAATTGATTCGTAGAGTAGAGCGAATACAAGCAGTGTCTAAGCGAGTGATGGACTCTAAAGACCTTACGTTACGCATTAATTTCACTGGTAAGGACGAGCTAGATAAAACGGCACAAACATTTGATCATCTTCTAGATGAATTCTCAAGAGCTAATAAAGAAACTAAAAATCTAGAACAGCAGTTACAAGAAAAGCTATCAGTCGTTATTAAAAACTCAAAAGCTAATCGCAAAAATATGGATGGTCAGCAAGACGAATTGATTCAAGCGTCAACAGCCATGAGTCAAATGGTGGTATCCGTTAATGATGTCGTTAGTAATACACAGTCTGCAGCTACAGCAGCAAATGAAACCCAAGATTCAATAACCTCTAGTGGAAAACTGGTCGAAAAATCTATTAGGCTTACTCATAGTTTAGCGAAAGAAGTGAATACGGCTTCAGGTAATATAGAGAATTTAGCGAAATCATCTGAATCGATAAGTGGTATCGCAGATACCATTAGTAATATTGCGGAGCAAACAAATTTATTAGCATTAAATGCTGCAATTGAGGCGGCTAGAGCGGGCGAGCAAGGTCGAGGTTTTGCTGTGGTCGCTGACGAAGTAAGAACCTTAGCTCAACGTACACAAGTAGCAACGAGTGAAATACATACCTTAATTAGTGATCTACAAGAAAGTACAAAAGCATCCGTGGTAACAATGCAAAACAGCCAAACGCAATCAGAGGAATGTGTTGAACAATCAGAAAAAATGCGAGAAGCATTAGACACCATTATTCAATCCATAGGTGACATCGTTAATTTAAACTATAGTATTGCTAGTTCATCAGAAGAACAAAGTATGGTGACAAAAGAAATCAGTGATAATATTAAAACGGTAGAAGAGCAATCATCACATACATTATCTAGCGTGCACTCTTCTATTGGTCATATAGATGACTTATCGACAATGGCTGAGAAATTAAGAGTTAAGCTAAAGGAATATAAGGTGGCTTAAGTATTATATTGTTTATAATTCGTATGGATGAAAATGAAAAAGCTTTCACGCTAAACACGTACATTACTTAATGCTTTCTTCAATTTAAATAAGTGGGTCTTAAGTCCTGGCCCTTTTTGTTGCGCCACACCCATAGCAAGAACATCAATCACGACGAGATGCGCAAGGCGCGAACATAAGGGGGTATATATTTCGATATCCTCCTCAACATTCACATTAATCGGAATGTCAGCAATATCAGCAATAGGACTGTCACTAGGGCAAATGCTGATCACAGTGGCTCCAGCCTCTTTTGCTAGCTGAGAAGAGTCTAGCAATGCTTTCGTTCGCCCACTATGGGATATAGCGACGACCACATCTCCCGGAGATAAGGACGCCGCCGACATATTCTGAAAGTGATGATCGGAATGTGCTGCTGCTGCCAACTGCAAGCGAAAGAATTTATGATAAGCATCGGCTGCTACAGCACCTGATGCCCCAAAGCCAAAAAATTCAATGCGAGATGATGCCGTTATTGCGGTAACGGCTTGATGCAGATGTTCGATATCAACATTATCACGAACATTTAATAGCGTATCTATCGCGCCATCAAACACCTTTTTCGAAAAATCAGCCGTTGAGTCGGTATCGGTGACCGCAATTTGCCCAAAACTAGGGCTGGCCGCTAGTTGCTGTGCAAGTGTGAGTTTGAAATCCTGAAAACCATTGCAGCCAATAGCACGGCAAAAGCGAATAACCGTTGGCTCACTCACGCTAGAACGATTGGCAACATCAATCACTCGTAAGCGAATAACGTCCTGTTGGTGGTTTAATACATACTCAGCAACCTTACGCTCTGACTTGCGTAAAGATCCCATGGTATTGGCAATATGTTGGCTAAGTAATGCGGGTTTCATTACTACATTTAAGCACTTTTTGTAGGGAAACTACAAGAATATAGTTATAGAAATGTCTGAACAAGCGATGTGTTTTTTCACATCAGTTAACACCATCCTGTTTTTCACTGATGACATCATACCCAGTACCGAAATTGGCTAGTAATCTGTGGGTATCTATTTATTATGTTGCTTGGACTTCACTCTTAGCAAGATGACATTTTCACTATCTGCTTTGGGCGATTATTATTAGAGACCCTTTTATGATGAACACTATTATAAGGGACACTATTATTAGAGGCGCTATATGATGTATACCGATACGATAATATCGCCATTAGGCATATTAGCAATAGAAGCATCCGATATAGGCCTGACAAGAGTCGTGTTTATAAAAAAACGACCCATGACGGTATCTACAAACGCAATAACCGATAAAGCGAAGCAACAATTAAATGACTATTTCTCTGGTGCGCGACAAGGCTTTAATCTGCCTCTCGACCCCACGGGCACGGATTTTCAACAGTCTGTTTGGCGTTATTTAGCGACGATACCTTATGGCCAAACAGCGTCTTATCAAGATGTTGCCAATGGAATCGATAACCCCAAAGCTGTTCGTGCGGTGGGTGCGGCAAACGGGAAAAACCCCATAGCGATTATCGTTCCTTGTCATAGGGTGATAGGAAAAAACGGATCGTTAACGGGGTATGCTTGGGGAGTAGAATCTAAGTCGTGGCTACTTAATCATGAACGAGAAAAGGAGTGTAAGTAATTATCAAAGTAGCTCTTAAAATCACACTTAAAGCAAGCTACTTACTTTGAACGTGGATAATCAATCACCATTACGACAACATTAACTTCCAGTCTTAAACTGATTCACAAGCGCCTGTAACTCTACCTGCCTGAGACATTTCTTTTGCACCTAATTCGGTATGGGCCGCTATTTCAGAAGTAGATGACACATGTACATTGATCTCTCTTTTAGCGGGGTCAGGACTTTGCAATGCGGCATGCACAAGACTTTACTAATACCTGTGTCTTTTCTGCACCGCAGCAGAAGAAAACTCTTCTTCTACTGCGGCCATTTAAATGCATTGATATTGTTGTTTTAAATAACATGCTAAATGGCTCAGTACATAATAATATTGATACAAATGACAAACGATAAATCAGTATATACAGGAACTACCCAAAAAAAGCTGAATAAATTTACAGTATAGGTAAAATGTCTCAATATTCGATTTATCTATTTCTTACGGTAATTGCTAGGCCTTTCTATGGATGTTTCTTATCTTCTTGATGATTTAAACGATGCACAACGCGAGGCAGTGTCTGCCCCTGCGTGTAACCAGCTCATCTTAGCGGGAGCAGGCAGCGGTAAAACACGTGTGTTAGTACACCGTATTGCTTGGTTGATACAGGTTGAGCATGTTTCGCCTCATTCCATCATGTCAGTGACCTTTACCAACAAGGCTGCGCGCGAGATGCGTGGGCGCTTAGAAGACTTGCTCGATGGCAACTTGGTCGGTAATAGTCGCTCTATGTGGGTGGGTACTTTCCACGGTATCGCGCATCGCTTATTAAAAGCCCATTGGAAAATTCTTAACCTCCCGCAAAACTTTCAAATTCTGGATAGTGATGACCAGCTACGCTTGGTTAAACGTGTTTGTCAAACCCTAAAACTGGATGAAACGAAATGGCCGCCTCGTCAGGCACAGTCTTATATTAATTCGCAAAAAGACGAAGGCCAGCGGCCTCAATATATACAAGCCGGTGGCGATCCTTATGCCGTGACTATGTTGCAAATATATACAGCTTACGAAGAGATTTGTCGCAGTGGTGGCCTAGTTGATTTTGGCGAATTATTACTGCGTGCTCACGAGCTTCTATTGAATAACCCCGACATATTGCACCATTATCAGCGACGTTTCCCCTTTATTTTAGTGGATGAATTTCAGGATACGAATACCATTCAATATGCATGGTTGCGTGTATTGGCTGGAAATACGGGTTGTGTCACCGCAGTGGGAGATGATGATCAGTCTATTTATGGCTGGCGCGGTGCAAAAATTGAGAATATTCAACGCTTTACCGATGACTTTAAGCAGTCGCAAACGGTTCGCCTAGAGCAAAATTACCGGTCTACTGGGCTTATTCTTAAAGCGGCTAATGGAGTAATACAAAATAACTTTGGGCGCTTAGGTAAAGAGCTGCGTACCGATGCTGGTGATGGCGAGCCACTTAGCCTTTATGCCGCATTTAATGAGCATGATGAAGCTCGCTTTATCGTTGAATCGATCCAGCAATGGGTAAAAGAAGGCCATCGCTACGATAGCATTGCTATTTTATATCGCTCTAACGCCCAGTCACGTGTACTAGAAGAAGCATTGTTGCGCGAAAATATCGCTTATCGTATTTATGGTGGCCAACGTTTCTATGACCGCTTAGAGATTAAAAACGCCCTCTCCTATCTTCGCTTATTGGTTAATAATAACGACGATACGGCTTTTGAGCGCGTCATCAACACACCTACACGGGGCATTGGCGGTAAAACCGTTGAACAAATACGCTTGTTTGCTCGACAAGAAGGCTGTTCTTTGTGGGATTCTGCACAACGCATGGTAGACGAAAAAATTCTTACCCCGCGTGCCTCAGGTGCGGTCAATATCTTTTTACAGCTTATCCGTCAATTACAGGTGCAAACGCTTGAAAGTTCCCTAGACGAGCAAGCGGATAAGGTGATTAAACAATCGGGATTGTATGAATTTCATAAAAACGAAAAAGGTGAAAAAGGCCAAGCCCGTGCGGAAAACTTAGAAGAATTAGTGAATGCCTGCCGTGCCTTCAACCCGAACGATCTCGCTACGCAAACCGATCAAGCGCAACAAGAAGACGCGCCTTTATTGGTGCAATTCTTAGATAGCGCTTCTTTGGATGCGGGAGAAGGTCAAGCAGATGAATTTGATGATGCAGTACAGTTAATGACATTACACTCGGCTAAAGGCTTAGAGTTCTCTCGCGTATTTATGGCAGGTGTAGAAGAAAATCTATTCCCTCATCGGATGTCAGCAGATGATCCGGAGCGCCTAGAAGAAGAACGTCGCCTGTGCTACGTAGGTATTACTCGAGCGATGGTCAAGTTAACCATTAGCTACGCAGAAACGCGGCGTATGCATGGCACTGAAAATTTCAATCGGGTATCTCGTTTTGTTAAAGAAATACCTAGCGATTGCATCAGTGAAGTTCGTTTAAAAACGCAGATTCAGCGGCCTTTAGGTTATAACAAACAGAGCTATAAAAAGCCAAGCAATGCCTCTTTGCAAGAAAAAGGTGAAGATTCAGGGTATTACTTAGGTCAAAAAGTCACTCATGCGATGTTTGGTGACGGCGCTATTACTCATTTTGAAGGTCAAGAAAATAATATGCGTGTACAAGTTAACTTTGTTAACGAAGGCAGTAAGTGGCTTGTTTTACAGTATGCTAATTTACAGGCCTTATGATGCTAAACAATGACTAAACAGCACTTCAATTCTCTTGATCACTGACGCCTTACACATTCTTTCAGCCCTCCAAAACTCCCAGGCCAACCGCTTGATAAGCAGCTCTTATGAACTATAGTTTATAAGAGCCGCTAAGCTTGTTGCCTTACTGTACCTAACGGTTAGTTATATTACTTGTTAGAGTAATTGTTTGATAGTTATCAGAATTTAATCGTTCAGTACTTCATGGCCTGCTATTGGATAGCAAATGATTTTTTGTGGGTATTTCAACAAGTATGCAATTCAGCTATTGGTAAACAATAGTAAGCCGTTGACTAACCAATACGCACTCTTATGGCGTTAATAATGTGTTAGTGAATAACAATAGATAATGATATGTCGACATCCGCGATAATTAACAATATTATTCGTAGCCGTATTGGCTTGCGTTTATCGTTTTATGCGCTGGTGGTTTCATTATTTTTTGCATTATCAACCGCAGCCGTATTAATTTACATAGAGTCAAAAAATGCAGAGCAGGATCTTGTTAAAAAAGTTTCTCAAATAATTGACACGGTAGAAACTCAAATAGGCCAAGACCTGTGGGATATTAATACCAGAGGCATTCAATCCACATTAGAAAGCTTGGTTAATCTCCCCTATATAAAAAGCGCTAAAATAGTCGATAGTTTAGAGAAAAATTTTTACGTCGGAAAACAATCCACGCCAGAAAAAGTATCACGCGATATTTTACTTTATCAACAAAAATTGGGTACTTTATCAGTCGGGTATGATGTTAAAGAGTTTCAGCAAGATGCCTACAAAAAACATCAATCCACAATACTACTTGTTTTATCCACGATAGGTCTAATGGCATTAGTTTTTTATTTTATTGTCAATCAAGCTCTTATTCGCCATATCATCATTATTAGTGATTCAGCAAAAACATTTTCTTTAGAAAAAGTAAATCAATTCATTCCTTTGATACTCCCCCGTCGTCCAAGAAATGATGAGATAAGTAGCTTAGTTAATATTCTAAATGAAGGACGACGATCTGCTATTGAATTGTTTCAAGCTAAGAAATACTATGAAGAACAAATGGTTTTTCAAGCTAATTTTGATTTGTTAACTGGCCTATATAATCGGCAAAATTTATATGATTATTTATACACTCAGATAGGTGAGTATGTAGAAGATAAAGGCAATCTATTTATTTTATTTGTCGACTTAGATGGTTTTAAACAGGTCAATGACAGCATGGGTCATGCTATTGGCGATAAAATATTGTATGAATGTGCAATGCGTTTAGAGAGTACCGCAAAAAGTCAGGGAGCTTATATAGCAAGACTAGGAGGCGATGAATTTGTTATTTGTTTTTATGATGAAGATAAAGAGTCCTATCATAATGTATGCAATAACATAATTAATAGCTTCGATGAAAAAATAAGCTCACAAGGCATTAACGTTAAATTAGCTTGCAGTATTGGCGTTACCTTGTATCCAGATGATCAATCAACGAAACCAAAAACGCTGCTACACAATGCAGATAACGCTTTATGTAAAGCAAAATCTTCAGGTAAAAATACCTATTATTGCTTTGATGATACGACTAGAAAAGAGCAGGAGTTTGAAAACAATATAAAGAGTAAGCTAAATGATGCCATAGAAAATGAAGTGTTTGAAATAAACTACCAGCCATTAATTGATATCCAAAAAAATGAAATTGTTGGCTTTGAAGCGTTGATACGTTGGCACGACGAAGAGCTTGGGTGGGTTAGGCCGGATATATTTATTGCTATCGCAGAGAAAATGGGCGTTGTCTTTTATATTGATCGCTGGGTTTTTGAAACGGCAATACGACAAGTCGAAGGATGGCGATCCCAGTTTAGAAAAAATTATATTTTATCCATTAATTTTAGCCCCAGTAATTTCTATCATAGCGAATTTCCTGAATGGGCTTCAAAAGATAATGTGATTTATGAAAAAAATCTTGATTGGATAGAGTTAGAAGTCACGGAAAGATTGGTGCTTAATGACGATCCTGCGGTGTTAGATGGCATTAACCAGCTCTGTCAGAGAGGTATGCATTTTAGTATCGATGATTTTGGCATGGGTTATTCATCGTTAGGTTACATTAAAAAATTTAGCCATTTATTATCTAAAATAAAAATAGATCGAATTTTTATTAATGAAATATTAGAGACAGATTTTGATATCGCTTTTGTCAAAAGTATTATGATGCTGGGTGACAGCTTGCAGCTAACGGTGTTAGCTGAAGGAGTGGAAGAAGAAGGCCAAGTTGATTTGTTAAGAAGTGTAGGTTGCCAGTACGTACAAGGATTTTATTTTTCTAAGCCTTTACCGGTTAGCTTAATGGATGACTTTATAGAAAATTGGGAATTAGAACACATTAGTCAAAAAATGGTGACCGCTCATCATGATGTGAAGCATCGTAATAACAATAACAAGCATGGCCAAAAAGGCAATGAAAATGAAAGCAGTTAGATTGCTTTTGTTCGTAATGTTAATCCCATTTATATCATCCTGTGGTGTTAAATTAGAAGAAGATGCGGCACACAATGTGATGAAAAAAATATACGAAGCTAGAAAGAAAGGTTCTTTCTACAAAGAGTTTCGATATTACGATAAAGAGTCATTTAAGATAGTGCCTTTTAACGACGTTGTTATCACTCTACAGACAGTCGTCGGTGGTGCAGGAAGATTTAAATCCGCCAAGCACCTCTCGACACGAATCTCGCGAAGAAATCAAATAAATGAAGGCTTGATTAGTTATATGGTACTAACATATCAAGTAAAATATAGTCGTCTTGAATTAACCGAAGCCTATTATTTTTTAGCCAGTGACGAAAAACCTAGGTTGGTGTATATGACATTACAATTTTAAATATTGTGTTAGTTGGTTTCCTGTTTTTTTCCTAAACGATATGCATCAATTGTGCTGGCGATCCATGTGACAATAAATACTCTAATGACGATGTTGAGCAGTTGTGCTTCATCTGCTGGTGGAGCAGCGGTAACGAGTTCAACAATCATCATGAGATCGAAAGGTATGCGCTGTTCAACAATTTGATTAGCGATATCGTTTGCTCGTTGCATTATGCTAACGAATAAAAAGAATGATGCAATGGCCGCTATCCCAATAAATATCCCACCAGAAATATATTTTTTAAGCACAATATGGCCACTGCCGGGAAACATAAAAAGAGAGAGTAATGTTGCGCGTGTTGATAATTTCATGATGCGTATCTTATGTGTTGATTGTATGACTTGACTGTATGTGTGATTAAATATTGCCATCCATCAGGGAAGGCAAAAAGACTTCACTGACCAACAAAGGTTGCGATGATAAACGAAATACAGATCTCCGTCCCCATGTTAAGTCCCATGGTTGATTGTTAAGCTGCCGAGACACCACTTCTTGGGGTATATGGGATGATGCAAATTGTGCAACTTGCATATTGCCTCGCTCCATAGAAGGATCGGTAAAGAGTTGTTCTCCCAGTGGCTTATCACCTAAGTAATGTAATCGTCTTAACGGCCCTTGCAATGAGCTTAGCGGAACGACTGTACGTGCGTAAACCCAAGGTGTGTTGTTGCCATAGAGCACCACTTCGCGAATCATTGCCCACTGCCGATGAGGTATATTTAGAATACGTCTTTCGGAAAGAAGAATGGGACAGATAGACTGTGTAAGTACCGAAACACGAAATTCACCGCCAGATTTTTTAAGCAACTTTGCGGTCAACGACCCGCTATCCAATAGCCAGTCTTTGTACTCTTTGTACTCTTTGTTGATCTCTTTGTTAATTTTTGTTTGTTGCTTAACGTCTTTCCACATAGGTTCTCTATAGCGAGCTTTATGTTTACTCGTTACAGGTGCTTTTTGTATGCTTAAGTGGTTGGGAGTGTTATGAAAAGATAACAAGCCAAAAAATTCCAGTCAGTGAGTATATGTATTTCGCTATTGTAGAGCAGAAACCAACAATAATCACATGGAAAGCTTCCCTACCCCCGACTCGCTACCCTCTACGTGACTCGATTACATAGGGGGTGTTGATAAGTGATGTCGATAGGAAGTATTGATAGGAGGTGTTGATAGTGGATACGTAGTAGACAATGAGTTTATAAGTCTTTGATTAAATATTATTCAAAGAGTTATCCATTATTCAAATACCTACCCATTATTTAAAGACTTATAAATAATTGAGTGCATATCTATTATGATGGATTCATTTGTTGGGTCATCGCTTCTAGCGTTTCCGTTGACTCCAGCATAATATCAATAGCCTCAGAGGCTTCATCTCTATTTAAGTTAAAGTGGTTAAATAAAGCATCCGGTATCGGATCATCAGACACACCGGTACGCACGCCTTTTTCGTTAAGCAGCTTGCGTGTTAAATAAATTAATTGCGAATATTCTGCATGCTCGCCTGTAAATTCCGGATCACTCTGGTGTCGAATAGCGATACAAACCTCTTCTGGCATATGCCAAAGCTCCATCAGCCAAGCCGCTAGTTGATCGCGAGTCACGCCAATAATATGTTTTTCTACCGATTGCGGTGTTGCGTGGCTATTGGCATCTATTTCGGTACAGATGTCGTCAAATTGACCACTAAAGACTTCAGCAATGAGCATATAACCAAAGTTGTGTAACAAGCCGGATAAGTAAGCACAGCCATAACTCGGCCGCTGTTCCCGAGGCATACAGCTAATAATGGCTTCGGTACAGGTAGACACATAAACCGCTTGTTGCCAGTAAGATAGGCAGCCATCTGGGCGACGGTTAGGAAGTTTTAAGGTAGAGCCTAATGCCAGACCAAGAGATAAGCTTAAGACCATTTCAAACCCAAGCACACGCACGATTGCATCATGAATTGATTTGATGGTGCCTGGAGCTGAATAATAAGGAGAAGAAGCCCAGCTAACCACTTGTGCCGCTAACGCGGGATCAAGCTCTATGACTTCACATAAATCACTGACGTCAGCATTGGGATCAACACGTAATTTAATAATGGCTTTTGCGGTTGCGGGTAATGGTGGCAATTCTAATGTTTCATCAAGGCGCTGCTTAATACGCAGCTCAGTAAACTTCTCGACACTTTGGGTGATCTCTTTAACATCTAGATGTTTTGGTGTTTGACGATTTAAGGTGTCTAGAGGAATCGCTATATCGTTAACGATGGTGGACTCTAATAGCTTCTTGAAAGATTCACCATCTACTTCGATGTGCTGGTTATCTGATCCTACGCTCAGTAAAAGCTTGTCGGTATTGAGCAATTGCTTGTCAACGATAGTGGGTAAGTTACCCAGCTTAGGCATCGCGACCATTGCGTCTAGCCCTAAGTGTTGAGTGAATTTTTTCAGCGCTTCCCCAATAACCGGTTTATAGGGTTCGCCTAATGCCTTTTTTATTGCCTCTAAATCGAGAATAGTTTGCTTGGGAGTAATCGCTAACAGTTTTTCGTTATTCGGGTTTTGCAGCAGATGCGCATTTGCACTTTGCGCTCTATTGGACTGATTAATCGACTTTACGTCTCCTACTAACTGATGAATGGGCACAGACGATAAATTCGCTAAAGAATAAGAAATGTTATGCTTTTTTAATAGTTGTTCAATGCTAGCGGGGACGGTCACAGTAATTCCTCAACAATAAATGTAATTCTCCTTTGAGTGTAGTTGAAGATTAATGGCCTGCTAGCGTAAATAGCGATTAATAGCAGAGATTCATTACGCTTGTGCGTAATGTGTATTTTTACCTAACCAGCGCTCGCTGAGTGGAGTGATATGTTCGGGGAAGTGGGTGATTATTGCCTGTGCGTAAGCGTTCACTTTTGACATAAGGTAGAGATCACGGCGCAAGTCTGCTAAGGCAAAGTCGATATCGCCGGTTTGCCGAGTACCCAGTACTTCTCCTGGGCCACGTAATTGTAAATCGACTTCGGCAATCTTAAAGCCATCGCTGGTGCTACGCATCGCCTTGAGCCGTTCTTTGCCATTCAGCGAGACTTTATCCCCATACAAGAGTACGCAATGGCTAGCGATGCTGCCTCGTCCTACTCGCCCTCTTAGCTGGTGTAGCTGGGCTAAACCGAGTCGTTCGGGGTTTTCGATAATCATTAAACTGGCATTGGGGACATCCACCCCTACTTCGATAACCGTGGTGGCCACTAATAAATCAATCTCCCCCACTTTAAACTGTGCCATGACCTGTTCTTTTTCTACAGGCTTCAATCGGCCATGTACCAAGCCAACGGTTAAATTGGGTAATGTGCTGGCAAGCAAGGTAGCAGCTTCTTCGGCAGCCTGTGCTTCTAGCGCTTCGGAGTTTTCAATTAAGGTGCAGACCCAATACGCTTGTCGTCCCTGTTGGCAGGCATAATCAATACGCTGGATAATTTCGGGTCGCTTTTGTTGGCTAATAATGACTGTTTCGACAGGAATACGCCCTTTGGGTAACTCATCAATCACGGAATAGTCCAAATCCGCATAAGCACTCATCGCGAGTGTGCGAGGAATGGGCGTGGCCGTCATGATTAATTGATGAGGAATGCCTGTATGCTCATTGCCTTTATTGCGTAAGCTGAGACGTTGGTGCACCCCAAAGCGATGTTGTTCATCAATAATCACCAAGGCTAGTTGATTAAATATCACGCTGTCTTGAAATAGCGCATGGGTACCGATGACCAATTGTGTGACACCCTCTTCTAACGCAGCGAGTTGTTCACGGCGCTCTTTCACTTTTTGTTTGCCGGTGAGTGAGCCCACAGAAATTCCTAAGGGCGCAAACCACTGTTCAAAGTTAAGGCGATGTTGCTCTGCTAAAATCTCGGTAGGTGCCATTATCACCACTTGTTGCTGGTGAGCGATAGCATGTAATGCAGCCAAGGCCGCTACCACCGTTTTACCTGAGCCCACATCACCTTGTAACAAGCGCATCATGGGAATGGATAACCGTAAGTCCTGACTAATATCTTCCACTACGCGCTGTTGCGCGCTTGTTAAGGTAAACCCAAGTGCTTGTATAAATTGGTCTTCTAGCGTTTTATCTACGGCTAATGGCACGGCGGCCTGTTGTTGGCGTTGTTCTCTCAAGCGCAATAAGTTCAGCTGGTAAGCGGTGAGTTCCTCCATAATCAACACTTGTTGATAAGGGTGTTCGCCTGCTAACAGTTGAGCTAAATCGGCGTCTTTAGGGGGGGCATGTAAATACGCCAGTGGTTCGAATAATGACTCCGGAAGCGATATAGCTGGCGCACTCTTTTCCGGTGTATCCGCTGTTAATAAAGCAAGATAGCCCCTAAAATCAAAATCTTTAGCGTGAGTGAGTGCTTGCTTTATAAGTGTGCGTAAGCGATTTTGCGTGATTCCCTCGGTGATGGGATAAATGGGTGTTAGCGTCTCTTCCAAACCACTGTGTGCTGCATTCGATGAGAGTAGTTGGTATTCAGGGTGATAGAGTTCTAAGCCCGATGCGCCACGGCGAGTTTCTCCATAGCAACGAATACGCGCTCCAGTAGCGAGTGTCGCTCGCTGTGCATTAGAGAAATGATAAAAGCGTAAGCTGAGTGTGCCGGTATTATCTTGCACGCGGCAGATTAGGCTGCGGCGTTTACCAAAAACCACATCAGTACCGCGAACTTCAGCGTCGATCACCACACTTTGGTTAGGCTGCAAGCTGCCAATAGGCGTGACACGAGTACGGTCGGCATACTGCCGGGGTAAGTGAAAAAGCATATCTTGCAGGGTGTAAATCCCTAATTTTTCTAACTTTTTTGCGAGCTGTGCCCCCACCCCTTTTAATGCGGTAACCGATGTGAGTATTCTGTTTTTATTGACCTGCTTAGTAGATGCCATAGTAAAGTGTGGAGTAGGAAGGAGGCGTTAGCTGTTCCCTTTAGTTAATTTCTCTTTCCCTGCTTTTTGCCCTTGTTGGATAGCCGTTCTGAGCACATCCACTGCTTTGTGGCGGGGAAAGCTCGCGCGCCACGCTAAACCCACTGTGCGTTTAGCACTGACTTCTGTAAGTGGACGAATCACTAAGGTGTCCGGCGCGTAATTACTCATGGCAGCCGACTTAGGCAAAATAGTGATGCCAATGCCCGATGCCACCATGTGTCGCATGGTCTCCAAAGAGCTGCCGGCCGTCGCTGTGCGAATATTACCGCTATCGTCGGCTGCATGGGTCTTAATCGACGGCAGCGCCTGTAATATTTGATCCCTAAAGCAATGGCCTTCTCCTAGCAACAAGACATTTTCTTCAGTCAAATCATCGGCACATAAGCTGGTTTTGTTCGCGAGAGGGTGAGCGGCAGGTAACAGCACAACAAACGGCTCTTCATATAATGCCTGTGTGACAACATCGGCTTCGGTAAACGGTAAGGCAACGATAATCACATCTAGGTCACCTTTGCGTAATTGTTGGCGCAAGGTGGCGGTAAAGCCTTCTTCTACAAACAGTGGCATTTTGGGTGCGATAGATTGTAACTGCGGAATAAACTGTGGGAATAAATACGGCCCAATAGTAAAAATAGCCCCAACTTTGAGTGGGCTACCTAGTTGATCTTTACCGGATATGGCAATGTCTTTAATCACCGATGCTTGTTCTAATACGGTTTGTGCTTGTGCGACAATTTGCTCGCCCATTGGCGTGGCTTGTACGCGGGTTTTTGAACGTTCGAATAGTGAAACCCCTAGCTCTTCTTCAAGCTTTTTAACCGCAACACTCAGAGTCGGTTGTGATACATTACAGCGCTCGGCAGCTTGGCCAAAATGCTGGTCTTGCGCCAAAGTGACAATGTATTTGAGTTCAGTTAAGGTCATATTGAGCCTGCAGTTGTAATTGATAAAAACTAACGATTGCTTTAATTTGATAGTAAATCAAAATATTTTCTGTGAATAGCATTATTTTACCGTTAACAATATTCCGAGAACGAATAGTTAGACAGGTAGCTAAACTGATAGTGAAATAGATAGCTAAATAGATAGTTAAGCAGATAGCTAAATAGAGAATTGAATAATCATATGAAGAAAGAAAAAATTGTCTTGCTGGGTTTTGGGGATATTGCCAATCGTTTGTCTACTCATTTAACGGCATATCAAACCGTGGGGGTGAAGCGGTCGCTTATTCATCATCCCACTGTGCAGATAGAAACAGCAGATTGTTGTAATCAACAGCAAATGAATCAGCTCATGTCGACGGGTTTTGACGTGTTAGTGATGACATTCACACCGACAGAAATGAGTGACGAGGGTTATTATCAAGGCTACGTGAAGCCGGTACAAACCATCTTATCCGCCTTAAACCAACAGGCGGTTAAACCGCGATTGATTGTTTTTGTTTCTAGTACTAGTGTCTATGCACAGCAAGACGGTAGTTGGGTCGATGAGCGTTCTCCCGTCGAGCCTGAAAGCTACAGTGGCCGCCGTTTATTAGAAGCAGAACAACTTATTAGCGATAGCGGCTACTCCTATTCCCATGTGCGTTTTTCGGGGATCTATGGTCGTAGTCGAGGGCATTTAGTCGAGCAGGTGCTTGCGGGAAAAGGCACAGCTACTGAACCTGCTATTTACACCAACCGTATTCATGCAGAAGATTGTGCTGGCGTGTTGGCTCATTTTATTGAGCGGCAAAAAACAGATGCTATAGAAAAGCTATATATTGCTAGCGACCATCAACCTGCTCCCTTGCATGACGTAAAGCAATGGATGCGAGAAACATTAGGGCTGCCAGAAAATCATTTTAACGAAAACGCACCTCTCACCAAGCGAACCGCCCGTAGTAATAAACGCTGTAGCAATGCATTATTAGTCGAGAGTGGTTATGTATTTCGCTACCCCAGTTTTAAAGAAGGTTACTCGCCTCTACTGAAGGTTGATTAACGTAGTAATATTAATTTTAGGGAATTATATACTTAACTCCAAAATTATAATGAACTGTTAGTTGTTTCTTGATAGTTTGTTTTTACAGTATTCAGCCAATCATTTTGAATGTTCTGATCTAATCGAGACATCCTTATTACTTGATACAAAGCTTCGACAAATTCTAACTTGTTTTCAAACGGCTGAAACTTGGCTCTATTGCTGTACCATGTTGCAGGTCTTATATTTACAGGGTCGCCTTGCTTCCACTGCAATTTTACTGGCGATCTATCTGAGCTGCAGCAAATTTCCCATACATTTTTGAGCCATATATTTTTTATGAAAATAGCACCATTATTTTCAGGAGATAGTCCATACTCGAAAATCAAATACTTTGCATCCAGTCTGTAAGCATGAGTTCTTAATGATCTAGCGTATGCTGTAAAATTCGCAACATCAAAATTAGGTGAATTTATAAACGCTTTAACTTCAAGCAAGTTTTCAGTATTGCTATCATTTTCATCCAAAAGAAAATCTGGAAACTCTTGAGTGTTGTCTTTTATTCGATAGTAAAGATTATTATCATTCATGTAATAACCAAGCCATTCTTGAACAATATTACCAACAACACTTACGTCTTGAACCTTTATTTGAATATCTTTTAGAGTAAATGTTGTAATTCCCTCACTACCTATAATGTTATTATTTATTAGATGATCGTATAAATTATTCGCTGGCATTAGAGTAATTATGAACCTTTATTAAAGTGTCTGTTACATACTTTATGACAGGAGGCATAACAGTATTGCCCAACAGGTCAAAAGCATTTTTGTAAGAAATTGTATCAAGGCTATACCAATCAGGAAACCCTGAAAAGTTTAATCCTTCTTTGATAGTAATACTTCTAACACCTTTATCAGTTGATATAGCTAATTTACCAACTTCGGTTGCCACAATAGTTGGGACTAACCCGTCAGGTTCTAAAATTTTTGCTATTGGAAAAGACAACTTTCCAGCCACTATGTTATAGCCTTTTTCACAATTGAGTTTATAAACTCGCTTTTTAACGCCATCAATAATTTCTATATCTTTTGGATGTTCAAGCTTTAAATAGCCCAAGTTTTCTAAATAACTTAAATCTGACTCAAGGTATTTATTATCGTGAAAGGTCTTAATTTCTTCTAACGTCAAAGGCATTCCGTCCATCCATTGGATACCTTTTTTCTCAGCCCATTTTTTGTATCTTCTTTTTTTTAGAATGTCAGACAACAAATCTTTTTGTCTTTTATTTACTTTTCCTTTTAAACCAATATCCCAGCTATGTATATTATTTTTCCCACCTCTTTTATCTTTAATTGATTTTCCTTCTAATTCGTCCTTACTAAAGTGCTTTCTTAAAGTCTGACTGAATTGGCTTTCTTTAAAAGGTGAATCATAATCAATAAATTCTTTTGCCGGAACAAATTTCTTTTTCGAGTCATCAAACTTCGGTTTAGCGTTTTTATGACCTAAAATATAAACTCTTTTCCTTACTTGAGGGATTCCAAAGTCGCTTGAATTAAGGATTTTAAAATCAACAAAATAATCTAACGACTCCAACTTTTTAATAATCGTTGATAAAGTTTTGCCATTGTCATGCGTTGTCAAAGCATCAACATTTTCAAGTAAAAACCCATTAGGTTTTTTTTCTTTGAGAATATCGAAGATTGTAAAGAAAAGGCCACCTCTCTGATCAAGAAAGCCAAGACGCTTTCCTGCTGAACTAAAAGGCTGGCAAGGAAACCCAGCTAACAAATAATCAAAATCAGGAATATCGCCAACATCAATTTTTGTAATATCACCATGTATTTTTTCATTACCGAAGTTGCATTGGTAAGCATCAATAGCATAATCCTTCAGCTCGCTAGTAAAAACGCATTCGAACTCAACCTCTTTCTCTTTTAAGCTTTGCTCAAAGCCTACTCTAGTCCCGCCCATTCCTGCGAATAAATCTATGAACTTTATAGAATTTGGTCTTTTATAAGACAGGACGCTATCAAGAGCGTTATCTAAAATTGCGATATTCATAAATCACCTAATTAAGTCAGAGTACTTAAGTGTTTTTCCAAATGAAGACACAAGCAATGAATTAATACGAGTCATTGTATGTATCTTTACATTCCCTTGGTTTAATCTAAACGTGAACTCATTAATGTAACGATCAATATGCTTCTTGCTAAAGTGATGAAACGTTCCGTAATATCCTCGTTTCAAAACCGCCCAAACGCTTTCTATTCCGTTTGTGCTTGCCATTCCATTAACAAACTCACCAACTGAATGGTTAACCATAACTTTTCTATAACCAACGACAGGTTTATAGGCTCTTGCTTCATCAGTGGCTAATGTTGAGCCATGTGCAACATTAGAATCCAAATAATCTTGTATTGAACTACTATTAACTGACTCAAACGACTTAGCAATAACATCGCCATTACGTTGCTTAATTCCAACAACTGCGGCTTTTGTTATTAGTACCCTATCTTATGTGCTTTTAACCCTTTTTGACGCGTGTTTATTCTTCTCTTTCCAGCCAATGTGTGTCTCATCAGCTTCAACAATTCCTGATAATATATTATTATCAATTGAACAGGCTTCACGAATTCTTTGCAACAAAAACCACGCTGATTTTTGAGTAACTCCAATCTCTTTTGATAACTGTAAGCTTGAAACTCCTTTTCGCGAAGTAATTACCATATAGATGGCATAAAGCCATTTATGAAGTGGAATATGAGAGCGTTGGAATATCGTTCCAGTCCTTACTGTAAACTCTTTTTTGCAGTCTCTACATAGAAAATAACCCAATCTATTGCCTTTTCGAGCAGTGATGTTTTGATCGTTTTCACATATAGGGCAAGCGGGGCTATCATCCCATCTGCGAAGCTCAATATACTTTCTAGCAGAATTCGCATTTGGAAATTTCTGCATTAATTCAAAGGTTGAAATGGTATCTTTGCACACAGGGATTAATCTAATATATTGAAATAATATATTAGATTGTAGCAAATAAATCTTTTGGAGTTAAGTATATAATTACCTAATTCTATTATAAAGATAGGGCTGAATATGTTTGTCGTATCCATTACTTATACCGTTGAGCTAAGTGAGGTCGATCCACACATTAATGCGCATATTATTTTTTTAGAAAAATATTATGCGACAGGAAATTTTATCGCATCAGGTCGAAAATTGCCGAGAACCGGCGGTGTTATTCTTGCGCAAGCAGAAAGTAAAACCGCATTAGAGCGTATTTTACAAGAAGACCCATTTGCTAAAGCGAATATAGCACAGTATGAAATAACAGAGTTTATACCCACGAAAGTGGCTGAAGGACTTGAGGCGTTAATAATATAAATCACCCACTAAAAAGCCGCTAAGTTTATATTCGCAAGCGGCTTTTTTATGGTTTAAATTCTGCTCTCAACAGCTGATAAATTATTAAATAACCATCACACCGTCAGCTTCAACAACAGAGCCTTTAGGTAATTCTTTTACGCCAATAGCTGCGCGTGCTGGGTAGGGTTCAACAAAGTATTCTGCCATGACTTCACTCACCGTAGCGAAGTTATTGAGATCGGTTAGAAAAATGTTCAATTTAACAATATCAGCTAAAGATCCATCTGCTGCTTCACATACGGCCTTTAAGTTTTTAAATACTTGATGAGTTTGTGCAGCAAAATCACCGTCAACTAATTCCATCGTTTCTGGATCGAGAGGGATTTGCCCAGACAGGTATACGGTGTTATTAACTTTTACCGCTTGTGAATAAGTGCCGATGGCTTTAGGTGCTTTGTCGGTATTGATAATGGCTTTATTTGTCATAGCGTTCTCTTTGTGCGTCAATAATGGTGAATTATTTCCCTAGTTTAGCATCAACCTAGTAAGAGGGAAAAAACTATTTTTGGCAGCGACTACAATAGACCGTTGTTCGCTGTGCTTGTCTGATTTCTTTTAAAATGTGCTGACAGGTGACACATGCTTCGCCACCACGACCATATACGTTAAGTTGTTGGGCGAAATATCCCGGTTTACCATCGCCTCCTACAAAATCACGTAAAGTAGTCCCGCCTTGAGTAATAGAACGCTGCAGCACGACTTTAATATTCTCTACCCATAGATCGCACTGTTTTCGAGTGAGCTTTTCTGCTGCTTTGGTGGGGCGAATACCCGACGTAAATAAGGATTCATTCGCATAGATATTACCCACGCCGACCACAATGTGACTATCCATAATAAAGGTTTTCACATCTTTCTTTCGTTTGCGGCTCGCTTTAAAAAGATACTCGCCGGTAAAGTCTTCTAAAAGTGGTTCCGGCCCTAGTTTGCGAATTAATTTATGATTAAATGGATCTTCAGTCGTCCAAAGCATTGAACCAAATCGTCGAGGGTCGTGATAGCGTAAGCCAATATTTCCAGAAAAAATAATGTCTACGTGATCATGTTTTTGTGGTGCATCGGTCTTGGTATTAATAATACGTAAACTGCCTGACATACCTAGATGAATCAGCAAGTGTCCATGCACAAATTCGAGCAATAAATATTTGCCACGTCGATGAATGTTAAGCAGTTTTTTTCGCGCAAGATAAATAGGCAGTTGAGAATCAATCGGCCAGCGCAGTTGATGGTGCCGTAAAATAACCGAGCTTACCTGCTTACCTTGAATGTGAGGGGTGATACCTTGGCGGGTGGTTTCAACTTCGGGTAACTCAGGCATAAGCAGATGACATTATTGTGTAAGTGAATATGATGGGTTTACAGCATGCGAATGTGTGTAAAGTGTTATGGTAGCATTTTAGTATGACGAATAACGGAAAAAAGAAAATGAAAAAAACGACTAATTTATCTTTATGGGTAAACGTATTTTGGAGTGTATCACTATGGTTGTTATGTTTAGCTGCCGTATGGGTTGCACTTGCACAGCAATCATTTTTTTATAAGCAGTGGTATCCGTTATTAGGTATCGATCAAACGATTAATACCTATGCGCCGTTAAATCGTTTTGAGCGACAAAGTTTTGCTGATACCAGTAGTGAAGAGCATGCACGTTTATTTACAGCGATAACGCAAGCGGTTCATCAACAAGGCAGCGGATTATCTGCAATAGAATATAGATCACTCGATGGAAAAGCCGTGCCATTATTAACAAAAGCCGAAGTAATTCATTTGCAAGATGTGGCGAATATAATGACTGCCGCCACGTTTGGGATGAAGGTTATTGCGGTTGTATTTATTTTTTCTTCATTGCTAATGCGATACAAAGAAATAACCATCGTTCCTTTTAAGCGGCAGTTGATTTATGCGGGAGGAATAATGCTTGTGCTATTGTTGTTGTCGTTAGTTTTTGGTTTGAAGAATATATTTTATGAGTTGCATACGATTGCATTTCCCGATGGTCATCAATGGTTTTTTTATTATGAAGATTCGTTAATGTCAACCTTAATGCAGGCGCCTAACATTTTCTTACCTATAGGTATTGTGTGGACATGCGGTGCATTTTGTTTATGGGGTTTTGCCGTGGTGATGTCTCGGCGTATGTGACTGAGTATTGTTGCATCATGATACGGCTTTTTTTAACACAAGCGGCTATGAAAAAAACAACACACATAAAAACGACATAGATAAAAAACTACAGGCATAAAAAAACCCGAGCAAGTCGGGTTTTTTTATGGGTCAACCTTATGTTTATTCACTAGGGGCTAGTGAATAAACATAATCACCTAAAATCATTACTTAATTTTAGCTTCTTTGTACTCTACATGTTTACGAACAACAGGATCGTACTTTTTGATAACCATTTTTTCAGGCATGTTGCGCTTATTTTTATCAGTAGTATAAAAATGGCCAGTGCCAGCAGTTGAATTTAAACGAATTTTATCACGCATAGGGGTATCCTCTTTTCGGCTCGTTTCCGGTTAATTATACTTTTTCGCCGCGAGAGCGAAGGTCTTCTAGTACCGATTCGATACCTTTCTTGTCAATAATACGCATACCTTTAGTCGATACACGTAATTTAACAAAACGTTTTTCAGACTCTACCCAAAAACGGTGAGAGTGTAAGTTAGGCAAAAAACGACGTTTGGTGTGGTTTTTTGCGTGAGAAACATTGTTTCCAGTTACAGGGCGCTTGCCAGTAACTTGACATACTCTAGACATGATATTGCCTCTATAAGCTAAATCGTTATAAATAAAACCATTGTAATAAATAATTGCATCGTCGTAGAGGCTATCTTGTTAAAGATAGACGTTTACGCCGGCACAGTAAAATGGGCGAAAGTAAAAATCTTTCCAGTCATTGGGTAGTTGAATTACACGTTTATCATCCTACTGACTAGCAGTGAATGAACCTTGGTAAGAGTACCCACAAAAAGAGCCGCGTTTTATACCAAAATCGTGATCAGATAGCAATCAATTTTACTGAATCGCTTGAATTTCAATGAGTTTAGGCGGTATTTAGCAGTTTTTTAGCGATTCTGAAAAATGATAGCTAGCAATGGTGAACCCCTGCTGAAAATAGAATTTATGAGCTTGGCCGCGGTGCGTGCCCGAATCGAGGTGAAAAAAGTGGCAATTTTCTTTAATCGCTCTGTTTTTTAGCCATGCAATAAGCTTTTTACCGTGATGTTTTGAGCGATGTTGGTAGGCGGTGATTAAATCATCTATATAGAGATTCTTACCCATAAATAAATTGGTCGATATGCGGTAGCCTGCAACGGATACGACCTCGCCCTTGTCTTTGATAAAAGTGAGTTTATAACCTTCTTGTTCCATATGGCGAACCATCGTAATAAAACTGTCTTGCATCAAATGTGGGCGTAATTCTGACATAACGGCAAAGCAGCTTTTTATGTCTGTATCAGTGATAGCATGTTGTGGCATGGTTTTTTCTCCGTTTATGTCATGATGAGTATTCATTGCCAAGGCCAATATCGATTTTTTTCATATATTGAGCCAGCGCAAGGTCTTCTAACCGAGAAGATTGAGCGAGCGCTTGATAAACCCCAAGCTGATCTGCTTTGGTGCGCTGCTGCCCTAGTTTTAGTTGTCCCTCCATACGGGTAATTTCGATCTTAAAGCCCACAATGGCGGGTAGTAACCGCTCCTTGAGTCTATCGGTAAGAATATCCTTACTGACTAAAAGCCCCGGTTCATATTTTTCTACGACCTCGTCAAGCGCGGTTATGGTTTCATCGTCATTTAAAAAAGACACTCTTCCGTAGGCATGTACAGCGGTGTAGTTCCACGTAGGAACGGCAGGACCTTTTGCGTACCAGCTAGGGGAAATGTAATTATGTGGGCCAGTAAAAATCACTACTACATCGGCGTTATCAAGTTCTTGCCAGTGGGGATTCTCTTTTGCGCAATGGGTATAGAGAACACCGCTTTCCCCTTCATTCTCTCGCAAAATAAACGGTAGATGTGTGCCGCTTAATGAACCGGATACCAGTACGCCAAAAGCAAAATCGTGGATAAATTGATGCTGTTCGGCCTGTCCGTGCATAGCAAAATGAGTAGGGGTAAACATGACGTAAAGTCTCCGGTTTAAAGGTGAGAATATCTGCATATTCGAGCTGTTGAGTAAGGTGTATTGTCATGAGATTTTGGTCTACTATAAACAACCAATTTGCTATTAATAGGTAGACCAATGTGATAGTTAATCTTATTGATGAAGATAGCCGGCAGCCTAAATATTTACAATTGGTTGATACGGTGAGACAAGCCATCCGTAAAGGCCAGTTATTAGCCGGTGATCCCCTGCCTTCAGCCCGTGAGCTTAGCCATAATTTGCACTTAAATAGGCATACGGTCATGAAAGCGTTTGCGGAACTGATCGCCGAAGGCTGGATTGAGTCAAAAGAGCGGGTTGGCTATAGAGTGGTCACTACCTTGCCAGTAGACAGCAGTTACTTGGCGGCGGTTGGTGATCAATCGAAAACGCCACCAAAGAAAATAGAATACCGTTTTGTGAAAGCGGTCAGTCACCAATTGGCATATTCGGATAGTGATTATCAATATGATTTCTCTGGTGGGCGACCAGATACAGCCCTTTTTCCCTTTGCCGAATTCAAAAGCCATATGTCGGATGTATTGTCGCGGCCTGATGTTCGTCAGCTAGGCTATGGTGAAAGTGAGGGTACGCCAGAGCTAATTGCAGAAGTGAAGCGCTATTTACGCAAAGCAAGAGCCATCACTGATCGCGATATTGTGATCACCAATGGTTCGCAAGAAGCCATTTATATCGTAGCGCAACTTCTCCTACAGGCGGGCGATGAAGTGGCGGTAGAAGCCTTAGGTTATCCTCCTGCGATGGCTGCGTTTGCTAGTGCTGGAGCCGATTTAGTCGCTATACAGCAAGATGCAAACGGTATTGTGCCTGATGACTTAGCAGTGAAAATTCAGCAGGGCAATATTCGGCTTATCTATCTTACTCCCCTGCATCAATATCCAACGACGGTGACCTTAACGGTGAGTCGTAGAATGGCAATTTACCAACTGGCGGCGACCCACGGCATCCCTATTATTGAAGATGATTACGATCACGAATTTCATTACCGCTGCCAACCGCTTGCTCCGATGGCATCACAAGATCCGCAACAATTGGTTATTTATATTTCTACCTTTTCAAAAATCATGTTTCCCGGTACTCGGATCGGCTTTATGGCGTTGAGTGCATCTATGGCAGAGGCGGTCAAAAACTATCGCGTGCTGATTAATCACAAGAACAATGTGTTTATGCAGTCGGCATTGGCTCGATGGATGAAAGAGGGTGGCTTTGAACGGCATATTAGACGTACTACGCGTATTAATCAGCAGAGAAGAGATCATGCGATAGCGATGCTGCATGAGATGGATTGCTTTGAGTTTGATATCCCTGATGGCGGTATGGCGTTGTGGTTAAAGATTAAAAAACCAACTGTTAGTGCTGCTGCATTAGCACAGCAAGCACAGAAAATAGGTATTTATATACAGCATGAAGGTGCATACCACTTGGTTGCCGGTGACAACCAAGATTGTTTTATTCGTGTTGGCTTTGCCGGTATGAACGAAGCCGATTTTGCCCGGGGTACGCGATTGTTAGCGGCGTTGTTATAACAATGTTAGAACAATAATTATTGTTCTAGATATGGCCGTCAATACAGCGCAATATCTACTTGTTAGAGCCAGCCATTTTCGGCGAATGAATGTATATCGCCGTCACCCACAATGAGATGATCTAGCACTCGAACATCGACTAAATTCAGCGCATCTTTCAATTCTTGAGTAATATGCCGATCTGCTTGGCTGGGCTCAGCGACACCGGATGGATGATTGTGGGCGAAAATAACGGCGCAGGCGTTGTAAGCGAGTGCTAGCTTAACGATTTCCCGAGGGTAAACATTGGCAGCATTAACTGTTCCGAAAAACACTTCTTGGTAGCGAATGAGTTGGTGTTGGCTATCCAAAAACAGAACCGCAAAAACCTCTTGTTGTAGGTGTCGCAGTTGGATGGCTAAGAAACGTTTAACATGCGCTGGGTTGGTGAATATATCTTCCTTTTTTAGTCTCTCCGCTAAATGCCGCTTTGCCATCTCCAGCACCGCTTGTAGCTGCGCATAACTCGCATTTCCCAAGCCTTTTCCCTGACAAAAACTTGATTGGTTAGATTCGAGAATAGCGCGTAAGCCACCAAAGTGAGTTAATAGATCTCGTGCTAGGTCGACGGCAGATTTTCCGGCACAACCGGTGCGCAAAAAAATCGCTAATAGTTCGGCATCAGATAAGGTGTTGGCACCTTGGGCTAATAGTTTCTCACGGGGGCGTTCGGCGGCAGGCCAGTCGGTAATTGCCATAGTCTCTTCCTTGATCATGGTTGGGGTGTGTTGATAGTGTGTGCTTATGAACCAGTGTGTGTGAAATGGTGTCGAATTCCCTGACAAAATGGTATCGTAGCAGGTTATTGTGCTTGTGGGCAAAAGCTTCGGCGATTCAATAGCCGTTCATACGGTAGCCGCATAACGTAAGGCGGCAATAAGCATAACAACTATAGTAAGCATAACAACAGTAAGCTCGAGCTCGGCTTTGGCTTTACCATACTGACTAGGATTAAAAATGGCAGCGACATTAACCAATCGACGTATATTATTAGGGGTTTCTGGCGGTATAGCCGCTTATAAAAGTGCAGAGCTCATTCGTCGATTACAAGATTTAGGTGCCGATGTCCGAGTTGTGATGACTCGCGCCGCGCAAGAATTTATTACTCCATTAACTTTACAAGCATTATCGGGCAATCCCGTTCATGTTGATTTGTTAGACCCTGCAGCAGAGGCGGCGATGGGCCATATAGAATTAGCTCGCTGGGCGGATGTCATGATCGTTGCCCCTGCCAGTGCCGATGTGATTGCACGTATTGCACAAGGCAATGGCAATGATTTACTGACCACCGCATGTTTAGCGCGTCGCTGTGAGTTAATTATTGCGCCGGCAATGAATGAAGCCATGTGGCATCATCAAGCCACACAAGACAATCTTGCCTTGCTTCATACGCGTGGAGTTCATCAAATCGGCCCTGCTTCTGGAGGTCAAGCCTGTGGCGATGTGGGCATGGGGCGAATGTCCGAGCCCGCCATATTAGCTCAAGAAATAGCGAATCACTTTCAAACAGGCGTATTAGCGGGTAAGTCGGTAGTGATTACCGCAGGCCCTACACGTGAAGCAATAGACCCCGTTCGTTATATCAGTAATCATAGCTCTGGCAAAATGGGTTATGCCCTAGCGCAGGCGGCGGTTGATGCAGGTGCAAAAGTCACGTTAATTAGTGGCCCGACGGCGCTAGCGTATCCCGATCATGTGACGCGGGTAGATGTGGTGTCTGCGGAAGATATGTATCAAGCGAGTATGAACGCGCTTAAGCATAGCGATATATTTATCGCTTCTGCAGCTGTCGCTGATTTCCGCCCGGCAACCATTGCCGAACAGAAAATGAAAAAAACCGCATCCGATACTATGACGATTAACATGGTCAAAAACCCCGATATTGTTGCTAGTGTAGCGAACGCAACTGAGAGTCTATTTGTTGTCGGTTTTGCTGCGGAAACCCATGATGTGATTGCTTATGCTAAAGATAAGCTACAACGAAAAAAATTAGATATGATTATTGCGAACGATGTATCGGATAGCCGTATCGGTTTTAATAGTGACCATAATGCAGTGACAGTGCTAACAAAAGATAGTCTCCTTGAATTACCTGAAGCGAGCAAGCATCAATTAGCAGCCACTATTGTTGAGCGTATCGCTCATGAATTTTCTATCAGCAATCAGCCTGTGCGGTAATAATGATGAAAACTGCCACCCCTCGTTTTTTTCCCTATCAGCTCTTTATCATTTTAGTCGTCGCGGTAGCAGTAAGCGGGGTTGCGGCTTACTATGCTTCATGGTGGTGGGTGGCTGAACCTCAAAATCAACAGCGATTTGAAAAGCTCGTAGAACAAAATGCTGACATTTATAATCAAAAAACAGAAAGTTATTTAATTACACTAGAAAAGACAGTCGCAGCGTTAGCAAAGCAAGTGCCTAATGATATATTTTTATCGGAAAAACCACTTTCTCTCTCTTCCCAGACACCGAAAGAATGGCTGGATGAACATCGTTTACAATGGCAAGAAAAATTACCCGAAGCGATAAGTTTTACACTCTTTTCTACTGTTCAAATTGAAGAGATATCGTTATCTCTGTCCTCTAATAGCCCGAAAAAAACGAATATATTAAAAAAATACAATGTTAATTTTTTATTTTTAGACATGGTTAATCGTCTAAAAGATCAGCAGCCGCTGTATGTCGAAGCAGCAAAAGTGCCCGGTACGCATAAATGGCAGCTACATCATATGGTAGCAATTAATGATGCAGAAAATAATATGCAAGGCGTGTTGTATAGCGTCTTAAATTTACAGGGTATTCTTAAGTCGTGGGGAAATATCAATACCTTACTAGGGAAAGTGTCGATATCTCAAAAAGTTAAACAAGGTAAATCATTACACTTTTTCAGTGTAGGTGTAGCAAACGAAACCATGCGTTCAATAGAAAAAAATGTCGCTAATAGTTATTGGGTAATTAATTATCAACCATCATTAGAATTGCAGCAACAAAATAAAACCATACCTATTATGGTCTGGTTAATTACATTCGGTTTGCCGTTATTCATATTGTTTTTGGGAGTGTGGTTAATTCTGCGATCATCCCCACAATCAATTAAAAAGTTAGCGTCAGCCCGATCGAGCGAAAAGACAAAAAATACACTTGAGAATATAGAAAAAAGTAATGTGGTAGTAGAGGATACAAATACTACTGAAGAAAAAACTGCTGAAATACCTTTGGTCAAAAATGAAGTCAATTTGTTAGATAATAATAATAGTAGTAAAGAAGAGGATGTATTCTTCCCTGAAAATATTTTTCGTGCTTACGATATTCGTGGACTTGCTCATGAAGAATTGTCTCACGATATTATGTATGCGATCGGACAAGCCTTTGCCACAGAAGTTTTATTAGCCGGTGAAACATCAGCAATTGTTGCTTGGGATGCACGCACCCATTCACCAGAGTTTTCGGTCTGTTTATTAAAAGGGATGCAGTCGACAGGCTGCAACACAATAGAAATTGGTATAGGGCCAACACCCTTAATGAATTTCGCTGCTTGCGAACACAATAAAACCAATAGCGGCATTATCATTACCGCAAGCCATAACCCAAAAGACTACAATGGCTGTAAAATGGTCGTCAACGGTAGAACTCTTGTCGATGACGATATTCAACGTATTAAAACACGTATTCAACAGGCTGATGTTACTAGCGCAGAAAACCATGGCGTGAGTGCGAAAGAAGATGTCTCACAAATGTATATTGATAGAATCATTGGCGACGTAGCCGTGATTGATGGTTGGCAAGTAGTCGTTGACGCAGGCAATGGCGCATCAAGTGAGTTGGCTCCACGATTATTCAACGCTCTGCAATGTAAAACTCACTCATTATTTTGCCAGTTTGATGGTGAGTTTCCCAACCATGATCCAGATCCGTCAGTGGCTGAAAATTTAATTTCTCTAGTTAATACAGTTAAAACAAACAAGGCAGATATTGGTTTTGCTTTGGACGGAGATGGAGACCGGCTCATTGCTATAACAGCGTCCGGTAAAATTGTATGGCCAGATCAACTGATGATGTTGTTTTCACAAGATATTGTTGCTCGTAATCCAGGTTGCGATGTGGTCTTCGATATCAAATCAAGCCAGCTGCTTTCACAGGTTATTAGTGAAAATGGCGGGCGGCCTATTATGTGGAAAACGGGTCACTCCCATATCAAAGCTAAAATGCATGAAACGCAAGCATTATTAGGTGGAGAGTTTTCAGGCCATATTTTTTTCAAAGAGCGTTGGTATGGATTTGATGACGGTTTATATGCTGCTGCACGTTTGCTTGAAATATTGACATTGACAGGCCAAACCCTTGATGAGTTAGTCGATGCTTTACCGAGCAGAGTATCGACACCAGAAATAAAACTTGCTACAACAGAAGAACAAAAATTTATTTTTATCAATCAGCTTATAGAAAAAGCAGAATTTCCTAGCGGCCAACGTACAACAATTGACGGCTTGCGAATAGATTTTTCTGACGGTTGGGGATTAGTTCGAGCATCAAATACTGCGCCGGTATTAACCTTGCGCTTTGAAGCTTCTAGCGAAGATTCGCTAGAAATAATTAAGCAGCAGTTCAAAAATGAATTAGTAAAAATAGATGCAACATTAACACTTAATTTTTAAAAAAAGTTAATGATTTGCGATGCAACGCTCACAATAAATAAAAACACAATACCCTATTGAATAAGGAAACCATTTAATGACCCTGAGTCTTGATAACGCAAAAAACGTAGCAAAAGTATTGACCGAAGCGTTACCCTATATACAACGATTTACTAAAAAAACCATCGTCGTGAAGTTCGGCGGTAATGCGATGGTCGACGAAGCATTGCAGCATAGCTTTGCTCGGGATATTGTATTGATGAAGCTGGTTGGTATGAATCCAGTTGTTGTGCATGGCGGCGGGCCGCAAATTGGTACATTGCTAGAAAAACTGAATATACAATCCTCATTTGTTGATGGCATGCGTGTTACTGACAGTGCAACCATGGATGTTGTTGAAATGGTATTGGGTGGCTCGGTGAATAAAAATATTGTTAGCTTAATTAATCGCAATGGTGGGCAGGCGATCGGTATTTCCGGAAAAGATGGCAATCTGATTAAAGCAAAAAAGTTATCTATTAAAAAAGCGGCTAAAGAAGGCATGTCGGCACCAGAAATTATTGATATCGGTCAGGTTGGTGAGGTGGCAGATGTTAATGTAGACGTTATTAATACCCTTACAGAAGGAAACTTTATCCCTGTAATTGCGCCAATAGGTGTGGGTGATGATGGTGCGTCGTACAATATTAATGCAGATCTAGTGGCAGGAAAAATAGCCGAAGTATTAAAAGCAGAAAAGTTAATGCTGTTAACGAATGTTGCTGGATTACAAGATAAGTCTGGTGAGGTACTAACCGGACTGAGTACTCAGCAAGTTGATGAGCTTATTGATGATGGCACAATATACGGAGGCATGTTACCTAAAATCCAGTGCGCTTTGGATGCGGTAAAAGCTGGCGTTGCCAGTGCCCATATTGTTGATGGACGTGTTGCACATGCAGTACTGTTAGAAGTGTTTACTGATGTTGGTGTGGGCACATTAATTACCAATGCAACGTAAAACTATGTTGAAGACATTGTCGTATATGGTTAGGATAACAACCTATTCTACCTGCTGTATTTTATAAGCTATACGTAATAATAATGAAAGCTAAGTAAATTCCTATTGGATTTTTTATGAGTAAGCCTGAGCAAAAAATTTCTCGCCGCCAACAAATTCTTGAATCCTTAGCGAAGATGCTGGAAGAGTCGCCGGGTGCACGTATTACAACCGCAGCATTAGCAAAAAAAGTCGGGGTGTCAGAGGCTGCGTTATATCGACATTTTCCCAGCAAAACAAAAATGTTTGAGGGCTTGATTGAGTTTATTGAAGAGACTATTTTTACGAATGTAGCGAATATTCACAAAAGTGATGCCGATGCTACGGTTCAATGTGAAAAAATTCTTTTGTTGCTGTTAGTTTTCTGCGAGCGCAATCCGGGTATTACTCGTATCTTAACGGGAGATGCTATCGCAGGTGAAACGGATCGTTTACGTCAGAGAGTCATACAATTCTTTGAGCGATTAGAAACTCAGCTTAAACAAATATTACGTGAAGCTGAAATGCGAGAAGGCTTGCGTACACGTTTGCCAGCCAATATCGCAGCGAATAGTCTGTTAGCAATGGCTGAGGGGCGTATCGCGCAGTTTGTGAGAAGTGAGTTTAAACGTCCACCTACCACGCATTGGTCAGAGCAGTTGTCGGTGACAATGAGCGATTTTTTTTATGAAAAAGCCAGTGTAAGTTAAGCCCCAGGCACACCGTCTATTTAGATAATATAATCTTGAAACGAGCGATGTCGGCTTCAAATTTATCAACAATTTTTTTTCGGTTCGCCTGTCGCTCTTTTATTTCGTCTTCAATAAAATCTCGATCCTTTTGCAGGCGTGCCATTGATGACAATGTGCCTTGTGGTACGGCTTCACCTTGTCTTTCGTTACTGGCTGCTTCTGCTTGATAATATTTTACGGTTTCTGAAATATTTTGTAAGGTAAGTTGTAAGGAGGTAATGCTGTTATCCACACCCTTGAGGCGGCGTTTTTTCGTCGATTCAATATCTTCTAAGCTGTGGTAACGCGAACGTAACTCTTCATCCCACGCGTCTAATTTAGCCTGCTCTTCACGCTGTTTATTCTGGCGTATTTTTTCTTCGGGACTGAGTTCTTTGGGTACCGTTTTAATAACATTGCCACGGCTATCAATGACCTCGTAACCTTTAGTTGCGTAATAAGGAGAGATAGCGTCAGAGATTACCCGTCCTCCTTGATCGTTTTTATAGCGGTAGAGTGTATCGCTAGCATGAGCTGGCCATTGCACGAACAAACTGCAGTAAACAATGCTTAATATTGGAATAGCGGATATTTTGATCATAAGCTTACCCTAGACGGAGTTTTGCAGCCTGTCTATAGAGCGCAGGCATTTGATTTATCTTTTGCAGCTATCGTTATTTCTTTTTGGTTGTTAAACACCATATGTATCGCGGTAATTTTGCATAGCTGCAACACGGCTTTCATCGCCCTGCTGCTTTATATAATCAATAATATCGTCTAAGGAGACAATGCTAATAACGGGTATATCGAAGGTTTGTTCGACCTCTTGAATAGCCGATAATGAACCTTTTCCGCGCTCTTGTCGATTTACGCCAATTAATACCGCCGCCGGCTTAGCGTCTGCGGCATGGATGATGTCAATCACTTCACGTACAGCAGTACCAGCAGTAATTACATCATCAATAATGGCGATTTTGCCCTCTAATGGTGCGCCTACGAGAGTGCCTCCTTCTCCGTGTGCTTTGGCTTCTTTTCGGTTATAGCAAAAAGGGTAGTCTTGCTGATATTTTGTTGCTAATGTACCTGCAGTAATTGCAGCCAGCGGAATACCCTTGTAAGCTGGGCCAAAGATCATGTCGATATCAATGCCGGATGTAACTAAAGCCGCGGCATAAGCATCGCCCAATGCCGCAAGCGCTGCGCCGGTTTGAAATTTTCCAGCATTAAAAAAATACGGACTAATGCGTCCTGACTTTAAAGTGAACTCGCCAAAACATAAGGCTTCATGCTGAATGGCAAGTTCAATAAATTGTTGTTGATACGGCTGCATTGTAAAATCCTAGTTTTCGACTAAATTGAAGTAATAATACGAGTAATAAAAAAACAAATAAAAACAATAAGGCTATTGTTCGAGAGAACGGCAGGCAAAACGTCACTTTTTAGCACATTTTTATTAGGTGGCAGTCGTTTTACCCTTTGCAATCTCGGCATTTTCGGTATTATACGCGCCTTATAACAAGGGTACACTATGCGAATAATTAGTCTCAGCGTCGATGGTCTCCATCAGGCAGCTCAAAGAGGCCTCTATAATTGGTTAGCAGAACAAGATGCAGACATTATTTGTTTGCAAGACTTACGCTGTCTCGAGTATGAAACCGACGATGATGTGTTTCATCCCAAAGGCTATAACGCCTACTTCTTTGATTCCGGTGTTAAGCAATACAACGGCGTCGCCATATATTCACGAGTTATTCCAAAAGCCCTGATCTATGGCTTAGGTTTTTCTAGCGGTGTCGATATGGAGGGGCGATATTTACAGATAGACTTTGATCATATTAGTATAGGTTCACTACTCGCTCCCTCCGCTTTTACCGATATAGAGTCTCATGAGGTGAAAGCACAGTTTTTTGATGATTTACAAGCACATTTAACGAAGATATCTCGTAAGCGACGTGATTTTATATTCTGTGGCAACTGGGCAGTTGCGCCTAAAAATGAAGATGTATCCAGTCCTGATCAACAAAAAAATCAGTCAGGCTTTTTGCCAGAAGAAAAGCAATGGATGTCACAGCTAGCGCCTATTGGCTATGTGGATGCTTTTCGCCAAGGTAATACCGATAAAGACGAATATAGCTGGTGGCCGAGTGGTGAGCAGGGTAAAGGCGATGCTTGGCGAACCGATTTACAGATCGTTTCGGCGTCGCTAAAAAATCAGGTTGAATATGCCGTAATCTATAAAAAACAGCAGTTTTCTAGCCACTTGGCAGTAATTGTTGATTATGATTTCGAATTAGAGCCAGAGTTTTAGTAGAAAAGTAATTAGTAAAAAGCAACCAAAAGCGATCACGCTTGCTGTTTTATCTCTCCCTGTTTTAAGACGATGGATTGTCGCTTCCAGTTATCTTTTATTTCTCAATTTCACGTTTATTTCACGTTTCTATCACAAGGTTTTAACGCCCGCCCCCGTATGCTCTGCCAATATTAATTTATTGGAGAGTAGAAATGAAGAATGTTGTTGCAAGTACATTAATAGCGACTAGTTTGATGCCGTGCTGGCTTCATGCCGACGAAGATAATAAAGAGGGCTGGTCATTTGCTGTCGGTGCGGGTATTGAACGCGAGGTGGAATATCATGGTTCTAGTGAGCATGAAACCGAAGCGGATGTGGATATTCAGGCTAACTATAAATCTGCTAATGGGTGGGAATTCTCATCGAATATTCTTCATAATCAGCTACGTTTTCCTCTATCAGATCGATGGACTCAAGCCTTGTGGATAAACTATGAAGACGGGCGTAAAGAGTCAGATAGCTCTACCGGTAAACTGGCGGGTTTAGGTGATATTGATAGCAGCATTGAACTGGGAGCGGGTGTTATTTATCAAGCGACCGATCGGCTGGAGCTTTATTTAGCCGGGCAAACTTATACCAATGATGATGTGAAAAAAGGCAGCGTAGGTTTTTTAGGCGCAGACTACGCTCTAATAGAGGGTGACCGGTTTTCCCTAAACGTAAATGCTGATATTAGCTTTGCAGACAGCGAACATTTACAAACAGAATTTGGTGTTAGCGATACTCAAGCTGCCAGTTCGGTATATAGCGCTTATAAAATATCTTCAGGCATTAAGTCTTACGGTGTCAAAATACATTCTAATTATGAGTTGACGCCTCGATGGAGTTTACATGCAGGTGTGGACTACGAGGTACTTGCCGGCGATAGTGCAGATAGCCCGTTAATCCAAGCAGGTGATGATACCGAGGTCGAGGTAAGTTTAGGCGTGAGCTACCATTTTTAATAACGGGTGATGAACATGACAGTCAATACCGATGTATTTGATGTGCTACTAGTAGAAGATCATCAGGATATCGCAGAAAATATCGTATTGTTTTTAGAGCGTAACCATATGATTGATCATGCGTATAGCGCGAGCCAAGCACGTACGCTATTGTCTGCTAATCACTACGATATTATTATTCTCGACATTATGTTGCCCGATACTGATGGCTTTACACTGGCACGTGAAATTAGAGAAGAGTTAAAAAAAACAACCCCTATTATTTTTCTAACAGCTAGAGATACCCTCGAAGATAAAAAAAGAGGCTTTTCTCTTGGTGCCGATGATTATATGACAAAACCGTTTGATCTAGAGGAACTGGCCCTGCGTTTGTCGGCACTTTATCGGCGAACATACGGTTTAACTAATGATACGCTAACTTTAGGCAGGTGGGCGGTTAATGAAAGCGCCTTTACTATTACCTATGACGAAAAAATAGTTGAAACAACTAAAATAGGTTTTAATTTATTTAAAGCATTGGTAATGCATTACCCTAATATCATTACGCGAAAAAAATTAGAAAAACTACTCTGGTTCGACTCTCCGCCAGATAGTGATTCATTGCGTAGCCACATATTTTTATTGAGAAAATCGATTGCGACTGTTTATGATCATCCTCTGATTAAAACAGTGCATGGCATTGGATTTACATTGCAAATAGAGAAAGATTTATGCGATTAAGGAATGTGTTGCTTAATAAATTTCTTACTCTGCAAATGGTTATTGTTGTATTGAGTTTGTTGCTCTGTATAGACTTATTCTTTAAAGCCGAAGATACTTTTCATGAGTCTTTTTTGCGTACAGAAATGGATGCAATAATGGATAGTTATCAATATGGGCAGACAAAAAAATTACCGAAAAATAGAACCTTAAAAGGATTTGAAGGTATTGAAAACGTGCCTTTACATTACCAATCGTTAGTTCGTGACTTATCGGAAGGAATATATGAACTACCTTTGGAGGGCAGCCCAGGATTTGCGGAAGAGGCAGAAATTAGAGTGGCTATTGCTAATATAGACAATACTATGTCTGCGGTATACCTTATCTCAGATTTGCCAGATGGCTCGGGCGAAAACCTATTAACCAGAGATATGTTTTGGCTAATGGCATTATATTTTTCTATTGTTGCTTTTTTTGGGTTTTGGTTTTCGTGGGTGTTATCTAAAAGAGCATCCATTCCTTTAGAAATGTTAGCGACTGCAGTATCAGAGGAAAAAATATCAGACAGTTTATTTCACGATAAATCGCTCGTTGATGAAATCTATGCGCTCAATCAAGCGGTTATCAGTAGAGAGAAGCGAATTAATGAATTTATTCGCCGCGAAAAAAACACTATACGCAATATTAGCCATGAGTTGCGCACGCCGATGACGGTGTTGAGTAGTTCGTTAAGTTTGCTGAAAGTTAGCGAAAAAAGAAAATTGAATAAAGAAAAAATGATGCAAAAAATGCAATATGCGATTGATGATGTAACGGCAACAATCGATGCATTTTTGTGGTTAGGACGAGAGAGTGACCACGAAGAAGAGTATCTAAGTAGTGGTACAGCATCGGTTAATAAAGCGGTTGAGCGTTATCAACATATCGTAAACGGAAAGCCAATTACGTTGCTAGTCCATTGTGAAAAATCAGTAACGATAGCGTGTAAAGAAGCTATTTTTTATATTGTCATCTCAAATCTTATACGTAACGCTTTTACTTATACCGAGGAAGGAAAGATTACGGTTACATTAATGAATAATATATTTTCTGTAATTGATACAGGCCCCGGGCTTGTTGATAAAAAAATAGTAAAAACTCATCAAGGATTTGGTTATGGGCTCGATATAGTGAGTCAAGTGTGCAGGCAAATGGAGTGGTGTTTTAATATTATACCCAATGAGGGCGGTAAGGGAACGCAAGCCTTGGTCAGTTTTCATTGACTCTCTTTAGTGAGGGTGTATTCACTTTTCTGATTTTTGTTGCAGAAGGACTAAATAATCGGAGCCAGCGCTTTTCTAACCGTCCATGTGATAATGATGCAGCGCTGGCTTTTTTGTTTATTCAGCTAAACAGGCTACCTGCGCAGCATTCAATTCTTTAATGCCTTTCTTTGCGAGTGTTAGCATTTGCATAAATTCTGCTTCGCTAAACGGTTCTCCTTCGGCAGTGCCCTGCACTTCAATCATGCCGCCATCATCGGCCATTACAATATTCATGTCAGTATCAGCGCTAGAATCTTCTGGGTAATCTAAATCGAGTACCGCTTCCCCTTGGTAAATACCGACCGATATCGACGCAATCATACGCGTGAGAGGGTTTTGTTTAAGTGTGCCATTAGCCAGCAATTTATTTAACGCATCTGCCAGTGCCACACACGCGCCAGTAATAGAGGCGGTACGTGTACCGCCATCGGCTTGAATCACATCGCAATCAATGGTGATGGTGCGCTCACCTAATACCTCTAAATCGACAGCGGCGCGTAGTGAACGACCAATTAATCGTTGGATTTCCACCGTGCGCCCAGTTTGCTTGCCACGTGCGGCTTCACGGTTCATGCGTGAGTGAGTTGAACGTGGCAACATACCGTATTCCGCCGTAATCCAGCCCTTGCCTTGTCCACGCAAAAACCCCGGGACGCTGTTTTCAATACTGGCGGTACAAATCACTTTAGTTTCGCCAAACTCAATTAGTACTGAGCCTTCAGCATGCTTGGTGAAGTTTTTGGTTAAACGAATAGGGCGAGTTTGATCGGGCGTTCTACCACTGGGACGATGCATAAGAAACCTATAATAATAACTAGCGAAAAAGAGAAATAGTCGGGTCGCGAGTGTACAGGAAAAGCCTTGATCTGGCTTTGTCTGTGTTAGAATTGCGCTCCATTTTACCTCATGATTTATCGACAGCTATCAACTAACACCATCACTCACCATTATCACGGATAAAATCTATGCCTAACAGTATGACTGGCTTTGCTCGACAAGAGCAACAAGCTGACTGGGGGAGCCTCAGTTGCGAGATTCGCAGTGTGAATCAACGTTATTTAGAGCCATTCATTCGTCTGCCGGAATCGTTGCGGTTGTTAGAACCTGCGATACGTGAAAAATGCCGCCGTACATTGCAGCGAGGTAAAGTAGAAATAACCCTCCAGCTTACCTTGAATATGGCACAAGCCAATGCGCTAACCGTGAATAAAATACTCGTTAGCCAGCTTGCAACGGCAGCGGCAGATGTAGTTGATAGCATGGGGAGCGTTCATCCTGTTGCTGCTTTAAGCCCTTTAGATGTGTTGCAGTGGCCCGGTGTGTTAGAGCAGGCACATGTGGATATGAATGAGATTGCGACAGCCGCAAAAACCTTATTCTCACACACGTTAGATTCATTGCTTGAGCATCGCCAGCGTGAAGGTGTTGAGCTGCAAAGCCAGATTGAACAACGCTTAGTGGCAATTGACGAGTATGTTGATGCTGTACGTCAGCACATGCCAGAAATTATTCAGGCACAAAAAGCAAAATTACAACAACGTCTGCTAGACTTGGCATCAACGATTGACGAAGAGCGTTTAGCCCAAGAAGTAGCAATCTTGGCAAATAAATCGGATGTCGATGAAGAATTGGATCGGCTTGCGATCCACCTTGTTGAAGTGAGGCACATATTAAGTCAGCAAGGCGCTATTGGCCGTCGTCTCGACTTTATGATGCAAGAGCTAAACCGCGAAGCGAATACGCTATCATCTAAAGCAATTCATACTGACACAACTCAGGCGGCGGTATCATTAAAAGTGCTCATTGAACAAATGCGCGAACAGATTCAAAATATAGAATAATGAGAATTGTGGGCGTGTTAGTGAATGTAATTCCCTTTTCCCTCAAGTGTAGCTAAGAGATAAATAGATGAGTAAAGGTACATTATTTACTGTGTCTGCTCCTTCTGGTGCAGGTAAGACTAGTTTGGTGAAAGCGTTATTGTTGCGTGATGAGCAGATACAAGTATCGGTATCTCATACAACACGAGCGATGCGCCCGGGCGAAGAAGACGGTAAAGACTATTGTTTTGTCAGTCATGAAGTGTTTGAAAACATGATTAGTGATGGCACTTTTTTGGAGCATGCCAAGGTATTTGAAAATGCCTACGGCACGTCGAAAACATGGGTGAATGCTGCTTTGGAACGTGGTGTGGATGTGATCTTAGAAATAGATTGGCAGGGTGCGCAGCAGGTACGCGAGCTAATCCCTGAGACCGAAAGTATTTTCATTTTGCCTCCATCGTTACCCGCACTGCGTGAACGTCTCACTGGGCGAGGGCAGGATGATGAAGCGGTGATAGAGCGCCGTATGCAGGCCGCCATTAATGAAATGTCGCACTTTAAAGAGTCCCAGTGGTTAATTGTAAATGACTCATTCGATATCGCATTAGAGCAATTGCACAATATTATCCGTACCCAGCGTCTTCAAACCAGCAAGCAGCAGGCGAATTACCACGTATTATTACAAGACTTATTAAGTTGAGCATATTGTGTTCGATGGTGGTATTGCGTAAACTACCGAGTTCGCAATTTATCCGTCTAGCGTTCTTGGATTTTACAGTATTAGTCCGTTTTTGTGGTTGATTACTGTTGTATTAGCGCTTTGGACGAAATAGTAGATTCTTTTTGTTATCCCGATTATTTTTGGAAAATTATTATGGCTCGTATCACCGTTGAAGATTGTTTAGATCATGTAGATAACCGCTTTGAATTAGTTATGGTGGGTACAAAAAGAGCGCGTCAAATCGCTACTGGCGGCAAGGATCCAATGGTTCCCGAAGAAAATGATAAGCCGACCGTTATCGCGTTACGTGAAATCGAAGAAGGTTTTATCGGCCCAAGCATCTTAACCGAGAAGGAAGAAGATGATTACGAAGAAATGGTTGACGATATTGCTGCCATCGAAGCTAGCTTAGCGGGTGGTTTAGTTGAAGAGTCTACACCACAAGAAAATGACGTTGAAATTACCCCAGCGGCAATGAATTTAGAAGAAGATTCAGAATAACGGCGTAGTATTAACTCCCGTTCTTTGATTGCTAGTAGCATTTTCTTTTCTGGAAAATGTTACTAGCAAGACACGTCTTGTTAACACTTGTCTAGTGTTGGCTATATAACTTACATCCAGACCTGCAACATTATGTTAGCAACACCATGGCGCGATAGTTTATGTCTGCAATTGATGATTTTTTAGTTTCTCTCAGTAGTTATTTAGAGCCAGAGCAAATAACCACGGTTGAGAAAGCTTATTATTATGCAGAAGAAGCTCATGGTGATCAGAAACGCAGCAGCGGTGAGATGTACATTACCCACCCCCTTGCAGTGGCTAAAATTTTAGCCGAAATGCATATGGATCATCACAGCTTAATTGCTGCCATGTTGCATGATGTCATCGAAGATACCATTAGAAGTAAAGAAGAAATTATTGAAGGGTTTGGTGAAACGGTCGCTGACATTGTTGATGGTGTCAGTAAATTAACCCACATGGAATTTTCCAGCCAAGAAGAAAAGCAAGCGCACAATTTTGAAAAAATGGCGATTGCCATGTCGAAAGATATTCGTGTCATCATCGTCAAGCTCGCAGATCGCTTGCACAATATGCGAACGCTAGGCCCACTTAAAGCTGAAAAACGCCGCAGAGTGGCTAAAGAAACCCTTGAAATGTATGCTCGTATTGCTGCGCGATTAGGCATACAGTCGTTCCGAATTGAATTTGAAGACCGTGGCTTTGAAGCACTCTACCCTCTGCGGGCAGCACGTTTAAGAGCAGCTGTATCTGCCGTGCGCTCTAAGCAAAAAGAACTCGTTTCACATATCCAAGAAAGTCTTGAAAATCAAATGACTCGCTGGGACATCAACTCTATTGTTATCGGTCGTGAAAAGCATTTATACAGTATTTACCGGAAAATGGAGCTAAAAGGCGAGAAAAAGCGCCGTTTTCGCGATATAACCGACGTGTTTGGCTTTCGCATTATTGTCGCAAGTATTGATGACTGCTATCGCGTATTGGGCGCGGTACATAATCTATACAAGCCTATTCCTGGCCGCTTTAAAGATTACATTGCCATTCCCAAAGTGAATGGTTATCAGTCTATTCATACTGTGGTGAATGGTGCAGAAAACGTGCCTGTCGAAGTGCAAATTCGTACCAAGGAGATGGATGAAGTTGCGAGCACGGGTATCGCTGCACATTGGCTGTATAAATCAGAGGAGAGCGGCGACGAGGTTAGCGCATCTCGCGCAAGACGCTGGATTAAAAATCTGCTGGAGCTTCAGCAAACATCGGGCGATCCCGTCGAATTTATTCAGCAAGTAAAAAATGATTTCTTTTCGGATGAAATTTACGTCTTTACTCCCAAGGGGAGAATCATTGAATTACCGATGGATGCCACCGCAGTAGACTTTGCCTATGCCGTGCATACCGAAATAGGGGATACCTGTTATGCATGTCGCATTAATAACCGTACAGCATCTCTAAGCCAGCCTCTCAGCAATGGGCAAAAAGTCCATGTTATTACCGCAGAAAATCGCCGCCCTCAGGCTAACTGGCTGAATACGGTGAAAACCAGTAAAGCCCGTGTCGCTATTCGGCAATCACTTAAAAATCACCAACAGCAAGATGCCATTGATCTTGGCCGTCGCATGCTAAATCGCACGCTTAAGCAAGTGGACGTGAGCTTGGACGATGGACTCGATGAAAAAAACCTGCGCAGAGTATTTGAAGAGCTTGAGTATAAGAATCTAGATGATTTATTAAGTGATATCGGTCTGGGCAATTTAATGAGCACTAAGGTCGCTAAATTATTAGTACCGCATCGAGCTGATGATATGTCTACCTTGGTAGAATCAGCGCTCACCATTGATGCAACCGACGGCACAATGATCACGCTCTCTCGATGTTGTCACCCTATTCCGGGTGATGCCATTGTCGGGTTAATCAGCCCGGGCAAAGGCTTGGTGATTCATGTGGATACCTGTAAAAATATTAGTGAAGTGCGTGAAAATCTCGATAAAGTCAGCCAAGTGAGTTGGTCTAAGAATGTACAGGGAGAGTTTCCGGTAGATTTGATTATCAACGTGGAATCGGATCGCTCGTTATTCGCAAAAATTGCTAGCCGTATTACAGAGTTGGGTGCGAATATTGAAAAGATCCAATACAAAGAAAAAGACCCTAGTCGCAATATATTACGCTTAACCATCGGCGTGAAAAATCGTGTGCATCTAGCGGATGTGATGCGACGCATTCGTGGCATGCGCCAAGTCGAAAAGATTGGGCGGGATAAAAACTAAATTGTATTTTTGTAACTAAGTTGTCTTCTTGTACAGCTTCCTAGCGGGAAAATTTTTCCTTTAGTGCAGCTTCAACAGCAGCGGGCACAAATTGTTTAACGTCTCCATTCAGAGAAGCAATTTCTCTGATCAGTGACGACGACAAATACGATAAATGTTCAGCAGGTGTTAAAAAAATACTTTCCATATGCGGCAACAGAGCACGGTTCATATTCGCTAACTGAAACTCGTATTCAAAATCTGATACCGCCCGTAATCCACGAATCACGGCCTGTGCGCCCTGCTCTTCTACAAAATGTGCCAGCAGAACATTAAAGCCTTTTACTTCTACATTATCTAAGTGCTGCAATACATCGCGGCATAAATCTACACGTTCTTGTAAATTAAACAAAGGGTTTTTACTGCTGCTATCAGCTACAGCAATAACCACATGATCGAATAGACGACAAGCGCGTTCAACAAGATCAACATGCCCGTTAGTGATAGGGTCAAATGTGCCGGGATAGACGACTTTTTTCATGGAGGTGATCTCGTTACAGCATAAATGCTAGCGTGGTAGATAAAAAATAGCGTGATGAGTAAAAACCGTGAGTGGCATCATAAACAATTGAACGTTTTTATCCTAGTGATGATCAGAGAATCAGACTATTACTGAGGTATCCCCGTGTTTTATCGACTATTTCCCCTATTTTTACTCATATTATCCGTGGTATCTATCGCTGAAACACCTGCTAAATCGCTGACGGTGGTAGAGCTATTCACTAGTCAAGGCTGTTATTCATGTCCACCAGCAGATGAATATTTGGACGAGCTTGATGCGCAAGAACACATCATTACCTTGTCCTGTCATGTGACCTACTGGAACTATCTTGGGTGGAAAGATACCTTTTCGCGACCTTTTTGTAATAATCGCCAACGTCAGTATCAAGGCGTATTAAAAGGCGGTGAGGGTAGTAAGAAAAGCGTATATACCCCGCAAATGGTGATTAATGGTCGTTATGGTGCAGTAGGTTCTCGTCGTTCAAAAGTAAAAGCAATAATTGCTGCAGATCATCAATATGAAACGGTAGTTGCTAGTATTAGGATGAGTATTCAGCATGCTGCCGACGGAGCCACGCTGACGGCTCAATTACCTAATGTTAGCAGCAATGCAACAACGGATAAGGCGATTAAGCAGCAGCTATTTCTTTTCGGCACCACAGGCAAGCACCTTCTGCCGATTGCTTCTGGCGAAAATGGCGGCAAAAATCTCACGTATATTAACCCTCTTGAGTATGTGGAAAACAAAGGTGAATGGAATGGCAAGGCGAAAAGTATAAAGTGGCTGTTACCTAAAGCATTGTCTACAACATTACCGAAAGAGGCGGCAATACAAGATTGGGTTGTTGTCGCTCAGCAATGGCCGCTAGGAGAAATCATTGCCGCAGGTGCTATTTCTTCGGATTCAGAGAGTAAGTGAGTTATCACTTTATGATTGCGGGGGATTTATTTGATGCCGCTGAAACAGGCGATAACATATTTGCCCTGTGCGTTTTTCTTTTGTCATTTCCCAGTGTGGCGGCGTATTGATGACCTGCTCTTTAGGGCTTTCAATATAGATAATGGCGGTTGGGCTGAGTATGTCGCTACTCTCTAGGCTGTCGATTACCGCTGCCCATAAATTTGCCGCAAATGGCGGATCAATGAAGGCCACATCTACTGGAGTAATAGGCTCCCCGCTTGCCTTTGAAGCGCTTGCTATCCATTTCAACACATCACATTCGACCACCTTGCCATTACTTGTTTCAAGGCGCTCACAGTGCTGCCGCAATTGCTTGGCGGCGGTAGGGTGTTTTTCTAGTAACAGCACATTAGCCGCGCCACGTGACAAGCACTCTAGGCCTAAAGCACCAGAACCGGCAAATAAATCGAGGCAATGCCGCTCAACAATATCTCCCTGTAACCAGTTGAATAAAGTCTCACGGATACGATCTCCCGTGGGACGTAAGCCATCTACATCGGCAATCGCTAACTTACGCCCCCGCCATTGTCCGCCAATAATGCGCAACTGATTAGGCTTGTTAGTGGATTTGACTGCTTTTGGTAAGGATGAAGAAGAACGTTTAGGCACAGGATGTCGTTATCGGTTAGAGGGGCTTGGCGTAGTACCATAGTGACCGTTTCTTAGGTCGCTAGAGCAAACGATTTGAGACTTTATTTAAGGTCAGTGGTAGGATACCGCTTTTAATCGTATTTGCATAACATCGCCTAAAAAGCCCTTAATAAAGTTAAAAAAGCGAGAGAGTTACCCTATTCATGTTTTTTAAACGTTTCAGAAAAAATACATCGCCCGAAGCAAATCCATCAACAATAGATGATGCGCAAAAAGATAATAACAATACCGCGCTCGACAATGTCAGTGACAGCAACAGTGATGCATCATCGGCGACGGTTGATGCGATACCGGAGGCATCCCTAGAACTATCTGCAGAGCTACCAATAGAACAACCTATTGAAAACACGCCGGAGCTGATAGAAAAAGAAAAGCCATCCCTAGGGTTTTTTCAGCGCATTAAAAAAGGCTTATCTCGTACCAGTAGCCAATTAGTTGAAGGTATCGCAAGTGTTGTTCTAGGCAAAAAGCATATTGATGACGAGCTATTAGAAGAGTTAGAAACCCAGTTGTTAATGGCAGATGTAGGTATTGACGCAACTACTCAAATTATCGACAAACTCACCAAAGCCGTTGAGCGTAAACAGTTGAGTGATGGCGATAGCTTATATGCTGCATTACAGCAGCAATTGCGTGATCTATTAGTCGATACACAAGCCCCGATGATGACCCAGCCGCAGTTTGTTGATGGTAAAAAAATGCCGATGGTGACATTGGTGGTAGGCGTTAACGGTGTAGGTAAAACCACGACCATAGGCAAGCTGACCAAGCGCTTACAAAACGAAGGCAAGCAAGTGATGTTAGCGGCGGGCGATACTTTTCGTGCGGCGGCGGTTGAACAGCTCAAAATATGGGGTGATCGCAATCAAGTCGCCGTGGTTTCTCAAGATACAGGTGCTGATAGCGCGTCGGTGATTTACGATGCATTGTCATCGGCGCAAGCCAAAGGCATTGATGTATTAATTGCCGATACGGCAGGTCGCTTACATAACAAAAGCCACTTGATGGATGAGTTAGCAAAAGTGAAGCGTGTGATGGCGAAACTTGATCCTAACGCGCCTCATGAAGTACTACTCGTGTTAGATGCGGGGACGGGACAAAACGCCTTATCCCAAGCAGAGCATTTTATTAAAGCGGCTGGTGTGACAGGTTTGGTGCTTACTAAGTTAGACGGCACCGCCAAGGGCGGTATTGTGTTTGCGCTCAGTGAACGTTTTAAATTGCCTATTCGTTTTATTGGCGTGGGCGAAGGCATTGATGATTTACAACCGTTTGTCGCTGACGATTTTGTGCGTGCTTTATTTGGCACACAGCATTCGAGTGCGCAAAATACCACTACAAGTTCTTAGCCGCCCTTATGATTCGCTTTGATAATGTCAGTAAGCGTTATAGCGAGGGCCACGATGCCCTAGTCAACGTGAATTTCGAGTTGTCTGCGGGGGAAATGGCTTTTTTAACGGGGCATTCTGGTGCAGGTAAAAGTACGCTGCTCAAGCTGATTATGCTGATCGAGCGATCATCACGTGGGCAGGTACTCATCGGTAATCGCGTGCTGGATCAGGTCACCCGCTCCCAAATTCCTTATTTACGCCGTCAAATTGGCGTAGTATTTCAAAACCCTCACCTATTATTTTATCGTAACGTCTTCGATAATGTCGCACTTCCCTTACAGATTGCCGGAATGTCTACGCGAGAGCAAGGTCGACGGGTGCGTGCTGCATTAGAGCGTGTGGGGTTGCTGAGTAAAGAAAACGATTCACCCCTCGCGCTATCGGGTGGTGAGCAGCAGCGTGTGGGTATTGCGCGCGCTATAGTTAACAAGCCTGCAATTTTATTAGCGGATGAGCCTACCGGTAATCTCGATCCCGCATTGTCCGCAGATATCATGCAGCTATTCCAAGATCTCAACAGCGTTGGCGTCACCGTCTTAATTGCTACTCACGATATTGCTCTAGTCGAACAAATGCAGCGGCGGGTATTAACTTTAGATCAAGGGCGTATGAGTAGCTCGGATGTTTCGGCAGAAGGGGCGTATACATGAACCGTCGAGTAAACAAGCTGTCAGCGGCGCAGCTTTCCCGCACCAATGGTGGCTCGACTAAAAAGCCATCAAATAAAAAAAGCGTGAATAAAAGCCAATCTGCATGGTTTTCATCGTCGGTTTCTTTTTCCTCCTTAGTCAGCGCCTTACCTTTTAATGCATGGGTCGATCACCATCGCTTCTCTTGTGTCGATAGCCTGAAAAGGCTTCTATCTACGCCTTGGCAAAGTATGATGACATGGCTAGTCGTAGCAATTGCCCTAGTCTTGCCCGCTTTACTCTATCTTGCCTTTGATAATATTCGTCCCGTCAGCGAGCAGTGGCAAAACGATACGCAAATATCGCTTTATATTCAGCCCAAAGCCCAGCTAATCGCGATAGAAAAATTACAGCAACGCCTCAGTGAATTAGCCGAAGTAGATACAGTAGAGCTGATAACTCCCGCAATGGCGCAGCAAGAGTTTCAACAGTATTCAGGCTTGGGGAATGTACTCGCTTCTCTGGATAACAACCCCCTGCCGTATGTTCTCACCGTGCAAGCCACAGCGAGTAATAATACGCCAGAGCAGCTCACCGCCTTGCAGGCTCAGCTACAGAACGAAGTGTTAGTTGAAACCGCACAATTAGACATGAATTGGCTACGTCGTTTACAAGAAATCATGCATCTTGCACAGCGCGTGGTGTTATCGCTAGCCTTATTATTATCGGTGGGGGTGATGCTGATTATTGGTAATACCATTCGCTTAGCCATCGAAAGCCGACGTAACGAAATTGTTGTGATCAAAATGGTCGGCGGCACCGATGGTTTCATCAAGCGCCCTTTTCTCTACACCGGCTTTTGGTATGGCATAGGCGGCGCACTGCTCGCTCTGCCTATCTTATTCATCTCAGAACTATGGCTAAGTACGCCAATACAGCAATTAGCTTTTCATTATGAAAGTGAATACACACTATCGCTAATAGATTTAAATGTAGTGGTGCTGATGGTTATGTTGGCAAGTGTATTAGGTTGGTTGGGTGCGTGGTTATCGGTATCTCGGCATTTAAAGCATATTGAGCCAGAGTAAAACCATAGTAGAACCATAAGATAAGAGCCATCGTAGAACCAGAGTAGAGCTGTTTTCTAACGGGTTAAGCAGCGGTTAATCTTCATTGCGTTATATTCTTATAACACAACAGTATTGAACTTTCGTTGAACTATCTGCCTTAGCCCTTATCTATATATTCGCACAAGTGTTTATGCATGCTAGAATATTAGCATTGCCAGTTAAACCGATGCATTTAGCGCTACGTAAATGTGCTTAGAAATGCTTTATAGCGCTATAATTTATTCACCTTTAATTGATTTAAAGAGAGAGAAGGAAAATGGGAACTAGCTTACAGTCTGTAGACATGCTTTCGCCAGGTGCGAATATTAATGCATACATGCAGGCGGTTAACAGTTTTGCAGTACTCACTGTCGAGGAAGAAAAAGACCTTGGGGAGCGTCTGTACTATCACGAAGATTTAGATGCTGCCCGCGGATTAGTCATGGCTCACTTACGTTTTGTGGTACATATTGCCAAGTCTTATGCGGGTTATGGCTTGTCTCAGTCCGATCTTATTCAAGAAGGCAACGTTGGTTTGATGAAGGCGGTCAAACGTTTTAACCCTGAAAAAGGCGTACGCTTAGTTTCCTTCGCTGTGCATTGGATTAAAGCCGAAATGCACGAATTTATTTTACGCAACTGGCGTATTGTGAAAGTGGCTACCACCAAAGCCCAGCGTAAATTGTTTTTTAATCTGCGTGGCCAAAAGAAGCGTTTAGGCTGGTTGAGCTACGATGAGGCCACCGCCGTTGCTGCAGATCTTAATGTAGAAGTGAAGCACGTTCACGAGATGGAAAGCCGTTTGTCGGCTTACGATGCTTCATTTGACGCTGACAATGATGACGATGACGAGTCAGCTTACAAAGCACCCGCTAATTATTTAGAAGATCACCGTTATAATCCTGCGCAAGAGCTAGAAGCCAGTGATTGGAGCGACGATAATGCGAGCCGCTTACGCACCGCATTAGCTACGTTAGACGAGCGTAGCCAAGTGATCATCCAGCGTCGCTGGTTAAATGACGACAATAAATCTACTTTGCATGAGTTAGCGGCTGAATTCGGTGTGTCTGCCGAACGTATTCGCCAGTTAGAAAAAAATGCGATGAAGAAAGTCAAAGCAGCGATGGAAGCTGAAGTAGCATAGAGCGTAGCTAATGTTGTAAGTAGATAGCATTGTAAGTAGATAGTGTTGTGAATAGAATAAGTTACTCTCTGTTCAATTGTCTATTCTGCCCTCTATCTTGACCACCATATTATCGAAAAGCCGCGTTTTTAGCGGCTTTTTTATTTTTGGTTGATCATTGGTCTATCAGTACTATTTATCAAATGTTCTTCATCAAAAGTACTCTATCAAATGCTCTCTATAAAAAGCACCTCTACTCCTATACATTCATGCATTCCTCAACATAAATATCGAGCAATATCATTTTATGGCTAAGCTCTTTCTGCTGTTCGCAGCAATTAACGGCATGATCGCAGTTGTTTTGGGTGCGTTCGGCGCGCATACACTTAAAGCTAGCATTAGTGCTAGCTTGTTGTCGGCATATCAAACCGGTATTCAATACCACTTTATTCATGTCTTGGCACTCGTTGGTTTAGCATTGTTTATACTGCGTTTGCCTGCCGCCGTTACTGTCCCTTTGCCACTTATTTTGGCCGGTTGTCTATGGATGGCGGGGGTTATATTGTTTAGCGGTAGTTTGTACGGAATAGCGATAGGCGCACCTAGCTGGTTTGGCCCTATTACGCCCTTAGGCGGTTTGTTATTAATTGTAGGGTGGCTGTGTTTCGCTGTCGGCATCGCTCGTTCTTCAGTATAAAAATAGATAAAGTTAACCAACGCGCATGTCAAAATGATAATGTGAATCGTCAAAGAGTGTAGAAAGAGTAAAGTATGTCAGAAACGTTTGAAATGAAGCCCGAATACAAAGATAAGCCCATCCGCAGCTATGTGATTCGCGGTGGTCGTATGACGGATGGCCAAAAAAACGCCTTCGATCACGCATGGGAGATCTATGGTCTTAGTTTATTTGGTGGCATGTTTGATCAGCAACAGGTATTTGGTCGGCAAGATGCCCCGTTAGTGGTTGAAGTGGGTTTCGGTATGGGGGATTCCCTGCTCGAAATGGCGCAAGCGCAACCAGAAATCGACTTTGTCGGTATCGAAGTCCATCCTCCCGGCGTAGGGCGTTTAATTAATAATGCAGCCAAAGCGAGTGTCACCAATTTGCGGGTGTACATGGCCGATGCGGTGGATGTATTAAACGACTGTTTTACTGATGAAAGCATTTCACGTTTTCAGTTGTATTTTCCCGATCCTTGGCATAAGAAAAAGCACAATAAGCGCCGCATAGTAAACCCAGAGTTTATGCAGCTTATTCGTCGCAAATTGGTGCTAAACGGCGTTAGCCATATGGCGACGGATTGGGAGCCATACGCAGACCATATGATGGAAGTCATGTCGACAGCTGAAGGCTTTACTAATCAGCAAGAGGAGTATTGCTTTTCGCCTTGTCCGGATTACCGTCCGCTGACTAAATTCGAAAAACGTGGTGAACGTTTAGGTCACGGTGTGTGGGATCTATTGTTCTCTCGTAATACGTAGCTGCATAGCCCTAAACCTCCATTTGCAAACACACAAATAGCGAAAAATATTGCTAATTATTAGCGAACTTGTGAGATTCTTGGCTACTTTTGTTACAATCGCGGCTTATTTTTACCGTAGGGTTTTTAGAGCTCTACCTACCTAGGCCTTCGCACACACATTGACAGGTAATCCCTCCTTAGCATGGATAATCCCTTTTTTACCGCACTAGAAAAAACAGCACTAGACGATACCGTATCCCTTGAGCAAGCGCTTGAGCATGTACGATTCGATGATAATGGCTTGATTCCTGCGATTGCTCAGCAGCATGATACGGGCGAAGTACTGATGATGGCGTGGATGAATCACGATGCCTTGTTGGAGACGCTTCAAAAAGGACAGGTGTGTTACTGGTCTCGATCTCGCCAAGCGTTATGGCGTAAAGGTGAGAGTTCAGGTCACACACAAAAACTCGTCTCCCTCCGAATGGATTGTGATGGTGATACCTTGCTGTGTTTGGTTGATCAAACAGGCGCCGCTTGCCACTCTAATCGAAAGAACTGTTTTTATTTAGAAGTAAAAGGCGACCAGTTAGCGACCATTTCCGTACCAATCATTTAGCTCACTATTATTTAAGCTGCGACTATTTCAGCACTTACTAAAACAGAAAATACTATTATGACCACACAGCAAAAACCCGATATGCCCGATGTAGCAGCGAGCCAAAAAGCACAATTCAATGGCACGTTAGACTGGGTCGGCATGAGCCGCATAGCCTTGCCATTAGTGATCAACGATCAAGACTTAGGTAACTATCAAGCTCACACCTTTGTCGAAACCTATGTCGATTTGGCTAAGCCAGAGGTCAAAGGCATTCATATGTCGCGCCTTTATCTGTTGCTCGCCGAGTTCTCGCGCCAGCAAGTACTGACGATGGATACACTAAAAGCCTTTTTGAAAGAGAAGCTTGCCAGCCATGAAGATATTAGTAGCCAGACCTGCCTGAATATCGAGTTCGATTATTTAATTAACCAGCCCGCGCTCAAAAGTGAATACAGTGGTTGGAAAGATTATCCAGTGGGTATCAAAGCACTTTGGAGTGAGAGTGGGAATGGCAGTGATGTCAGTATAGAGCTGAGTGTTAAAGTGCCCTATTCTTCTACTTGCCCTTGTTCAGCTGCCTTATCTCGCCAGTTAATGCAGCAAGCCTTTTCTGAAGACTTCGCCGATAGCGATAAAGTGGATAAAGCAGACATAGAGCAATGGTTGCGTTCAGATCGTGGCAGCGTGGCCACACCGCATAGTCAGCGTAGCTATGCCAACGTGAGTATCAAACTGAGTGATGAATGTGATGACCTGCCTATTAGTGCGCTAATTAAGGTGATTGAAGACGTGTTACAAACGCCAGTACAAACCGCCGTAAAGCGTGAAGACGAACAAGAGTTTGCCCGTTTAAACGGCGCAAACCAAATGTTTTGTGAAGATGCGGCGCGTAGAGTCAAGCACGCACTTAATCAGCAAGCGAGTTACGACGATTTTTGGGTGCGTATTGAGCATATCGAGAGCCTCCATGCTCATGATGCGGTTGCCATCGCCACGAAAGGTGTTGCTGGTGGATATTCACCGTTGTTACATCGTTAGCGATTTATATTGCCTACTAGCTTTCAAATGTCATCCCATTAGCTAGCCTCGTCAGTATTATTTAACAAGACACACGCAAAGAGATTCAGCATGACCACATTAACTATCCACACTCCAGACGATTGGCATCTACACTTTCGCGATGGTGATATCTTGCAAGAAACCGTCGCCGCCACCGCGCGCTGTTTTCGTCGTGCGATTGTCATGCCCAACTTAGTCCCGCCGGTGACGACAGCCGATATGGCGCTTGCTTATAAAGAGCGCATATTGGCAGCACGCCCTAGCGATAAAACCGACTTCGAACCGTTAATGACCTTATATCTCACTAACAACACAACGCCCGACGATATTCGTCAAGCCAAGCGTGCGGGTATTCCTGCGGCTAAGCTGTACCCAGCGGGTGCAACCACCAACTCCGATGCGGCCGTCAGTGCCTTAGACCAGCTACAACCCATTTTTGAAACCATGGCAGAAGAGGGCATGTTGCTACTGATTCACGGTGAAGTGACCGACCATGAGATTGATATTTTTGACCGCGAAAAAGCCTTTATTGATCGCCATCTCGCGATTATTTTGGCGAGTTTTCCGACCTTAAAAATTGTGTTTGAACATATCACCACCAAAGATGCCGTCGACTTTGTAGCCGAATCGCCAGATAACGTGGGTGCTACTATTACGCCGCAGCATTTATTACTCAACCGTAATGATTTGCTCGTAGGCGGTGTACATCCTCACAATTACTGCCTGCCGGTACTCAAGCGTAACACCCATCAACAAGCACTGCGTGAGATGGTGGCCACCGGTAATAAAAAATTCTTCCTCGGCACCGACTCCGCCCCCCATGAAAAACACCGCAAAGAATCCGCCTGTGGCTGTGCCGGTTGCTACAGCGCATGGAGTGCTATCGAGCTATATGCACAAGTCTTCGACGAACTAGATGTACTCGATAAACTAGAAGGCTTCGCCAGCCACCACGGCGCCGACTTCTACGGCCTACCGCGTAACACCGACACCATCACTTTGCAAAAACAAGAATGGCAAGTACCCGATGAAATTATCCTACCTAATGGCAGCCCCATCGTGCCATTTTTTGGTGGTAAAACCTTGCAGTGGAAATTGGTGTAAACAACAAATAAAGAATTGGAGCGAGTTGCACTAATCCTTTCAATTAATTGGGGTCGTAACAGTATTAAAAGGCGCGGACTGTTAAGGTTCGCGCCTTTGTCGTTTTTACTATTCCAGCATGTTAAATCTAGCCTGATCCTACTGCAAGCGCTTTGCCACATCCTTTGCAAAGTAGGTCAGTATGGCATCCGCACCTGCGCGTTTGATTGAGAGTAGCGATTCTTCAATAACGGATTCTTGCAAATGCCCGTGTTCAATGGCGAGTTTATGCATGGTGTATTCGCCACTCACTTGGTAAGCGAAGGTGGGCATTTGGAATTCAGTTTTTACGCGATGGATAATATCTAAATAAGCCATAGCAGGTTTTACCATAACCATATCTGCGCCTTCGCTAATATCTAAAGCAACTTCGTGCAGGGCTTCGTTACTATTGGCAGGGTCCATTTGGTAGGTCATCTTGTTGCCTTTACCTAGTGCGTTGGTTGAGCCAACCGCATCACGAAATGGCCCGTAATAAGCGGAGGCATATTTAGCGGCATAGGCTAATATTTGTGTGTTGATAAAACTCTGTCCATCTAGCGCTGAACGTATCGCGGCTACGCGGCCGTCCATCATGTCGGATGGGGCAATCACATCTGCTCCTGCTTCTGCGCAAGCCAGTGCTTGCTTTTCTAGGGCGCTAACGGTGATGTCGTTAAGTACATAGCCATGTTCATCAATAATGCCGTCTTGACCGTGAGTGGTATAAGGGTCGAGTGCGGCGTCAGTGATGATGCCTAGTTCAGGAAAGCGTTTTTTCAATTTACGCACCGCTCGACTATGGCCTACCCCGCAACACCGGCAGCATCACCCTAGAAAAACAAGAATGGCAAGCCCCCGAGCAAATCACCCTCCCCAACGAAAGCCCTATCGTGCCTTTTTTTGCGGGTAAAACCTTGCAGTGGAAATTGGTGCAAAGATCGAACGCATAGGATTGAGCATAAAGCGGTCATTTTTTATAGCTAAAGGGTATTTCTACTGTCACTTATTATTCCTTAACACTACTGTCCGGTTAAACATAACTAACCTCTAATTCTAGCTGAGGAGAGGGTTCTTTGCTGCCCTTATCTCTACCGGGGTCTGGATGAAGTAGGTCTTCAATTGTCCTTCGAGTTGTTAGGTT